>JGI24702J35022_10000089_pt1 | contig 41107 bp, 39 predicted proteins | sample TergutTh196P4_FD_35022 | JGI IMG/M metagenome (IMG submission 35022) | reverse complement strand
GCCCAGAAAGTAAAAGAAGGCAAAGGCGACTTCGGATACAACGCCCAAACCGACGTATACGAAAACCTCTGCACAACCGGCGTCATCGACCCCGCCAAAGTAGCACGCGTAGCCTTAGAAAACGCAGCATCCATAGCAGGCATGTTCCTAACAACTGAAGCCGTCGTCGCCGAAAAGAAAGAAGACCATCCCGCCCCCCCCATGGGCGGCCCCGGCATGGGCGGCGGCATGGGAGGAATGATGTAATCCCCCAACCGTCAATTTATAATGAAAAAAGGGTTGCCTTTCGAAAGGCAACCCTTTTTTTCATTATAAATTGATTGATGGGAATTTGGGCGATATCAAAAATTAATTATTTAATTATCTCTTTTGTACTGACATTTACACTGACATTTACACTGACAATTGTCGGTAAAGAAACAAAAGCGTTGGCTACCTTGGTCGTGAACCGTCTATGCGCCTGTTTGATTTGAAAGTGTGCGATGTGAAAGTCCCGGTTTCGGCAACTGTCGTAAAGTCACGCTCTAAGACATAGCTATCCTGACAGGCGGATCAGTTGTCACGGCTTCGGATACTATGGTTTATCCGGTTTATCCAACGATTTGTGCTTCATACATCCGAAACATTTTGTCCGCATCAGACATTACGGCTATTATCAGGAAACGTTTTGATTGTCCGTGCTTCGCACGGCAACGAAAACTTAATTATTAGCAGCAGGAATTTTATTTCTCCAACATCTCATCTTTTTGTAATACATTGAAACAAAGTTCCTTTATTATGTCGTCTAACAACAAATCCATTGGATTAAATTTTTTGCACAAAAGATATTCTCCGTCTAAATTCGGAATTGAAATCAAAGTAGACACTGGCAAAAAAGAACGAATGTTTTTATGTGTAAATAAACTTCTCAATTCATATAATTTGTCCGCTATTTTTTTTAGTTTTTCTTTTTTTGTCCTTTTGTTCCAATCTTCAAAACTTTCTTTTGTAACTTCTCCTTTTTTTGCTTTTACAACAATCAATGTATCACAAATTCTATCTTGTAAGACAGACGAAATGTCTTCAACAAATGCCTTTATAAAATTCTTTCTTAAACCATATAGGTCATTATAAGAAGTTTCATCTTGCTTAAAAATTTCGGTTAATTCGGTTGAAGTTTTATTTGTATATCTTTCTATATTTTCTTTCAACCATTTAAAAGCAGAATTGTAAGTTGGCTGTGATTGAATGGCATCAATGCAAGATAAATGCAAATAATAATCTAACGCTTCAATGTCAAATTGTAATCCGCCATAATTATGCCCGAAAATTTTACACTCATAATTAACTTGTAAAATATTGTTCTCTAATTTCTTAATAGTCTGTTTTGATTTTCTCCTTACAATCATTGCAATTGATTTTTGGTGAGAAATAAAGTCAAGTCTTTCGGCAACGAACACTATTTTTTCTCTCAAATTTGTGTTAATTGATTTTTTCCATTTTTCCAAAATCTCACTTCCAAGAAAATTATTTATATCTTCTTCGATATTTGGCGTTTGTACCTTTTTAGGTCCATTCCAATCAAATTTTCTAAACTCTAAATTACTCATATCATTAATATTTTTCGGGTTTCGCTAAATGTGTCAGCAACGCATATTTTTTTCGCTTCGTGTTCGCGCTGTTTTGTTTGCCGTTTGCTGCTAATCGGATCACACGGGGGGAATTTCACGGAATTTCACCCAGTCATAACCTATGTCTTCATCCTCACCTTCACTGTATCGTACTCGGCTGTGGCGTGGATAAAAAACGTAAAATGGAAGTCAATCCGTGCAGACGATAAATATATTTATACGCTACACAATCTAAAACGTTCAACAACCTTTTCATTGTCCGTGCTCCGCACGGTAACGAAGACATAACTATTACAGGCTGGCGTTTGTTTGCAGTTTGCTCTTTATTCTTTTATTTTGCACATATCACTTAGTTATCTTTTATCTCATTTGTAATAAAGTCCCCAATCATCCAATACTTTTTGTCTATATCAAATCTGTATATATTGAATTGATTGTCAATATATATAAAATGATAAATAATCCCTGAATGACCAAAATTTGCCTGTATATCATTTATATATCCGATATAATCAATTGATTTTTTGCTGCCATATTTTTCCAAAACAATTTTTCTAAGTTGCTCTTCTACTTCTAATTTAGAAATAATATTTGGTGCTGGTATCAAAAAGTTAGTATCTTTGAATTTTATTTCTTTTACCTTTCTATCGGTCAAAGAGAAACTTAAAAAATCCTGCCTTGATGGTGCTCCTGCTGAATAATAGGTATAAATCATATTATCAATGTACAACATTCTACCATAACCAGAATTATATCCAAATAAAAAAGACATTTTATATTTTTTTATGGAATAAGTATTGCAAGATTGATATGTATCTGTTCTATATTCTTTACAATGTACGTAACCAAACCTATCGTATAAAATCAACAAGTTATCGTTAGGTAGTAATATCACATCTAACAAACTAAACAACTGATAAATAGTTTCTTGCCATACATCAGGAGTTAATCGTATGGGCAAAGCATTTTCTTGGTATATAAATTCATCTAATTTGTATACTGAATCTAATGTCCTTAATTCAACAATCCAAGTGTGTTGATTGTTTTCCAAAGCATAATTGAATCTCACAATAATGCCATTTTCTAATTGCTTTTCAAATATTGTATTACTTACAGCCATAATTGGTAATAATATAATTGTTAATAAAAATAATCGTTTCATTTTGCATTTTAATTTATTCTAAATATTTTTCACAATTTTCTTTTATTGTTTTATATTTTAATTTGTCTAAAAATAATGTGTTGGGATATGTCCTATATGCGGTCTCTCTAGGATCAATAAATTTTTGAGTATGAATATCATCAAAAAAATATTCTCCGCTAGAATCTTTTGTAGCAAAAGGGATTCCGTCTAATGCGATTGGACAATATTCTTTTAAAATGTTTTGCCTTGTCAAATGTGATACGTTTCCTTTCAATCCATAAGAAGTGTCGTAAAAAACTCCTTTATACACAGAAAAGACGTGGTCGCTAAAAAAGTTTAAAGGTTTATCATTACCTTGAGCCTTTCCTCCTTTGTCTATTGGTCTGCGAGGATCGCGAATATTCCAACTTTTCACTAAGAAAATATTTGAGATAAATTCAATACTACTTTCCTTGATATTAGGATAATTAATATAAAACGTCAACATATCAACATCTTCAATTCCTTGTGTTAGACACAAATCTGTAAAAAACTCTGCCCATTCTCCACATCGACCATCGCCTACTCTCAGCATAAATCGTACAGAACGAGTATTGTTATTAAAAATTTCATCTCTCGGAGGAAATACACTTGGGTTTAGTGCCGAACTACATCTCCAATATCCCAATACTTCAGAATGTCGAGGGCGTTTTACTTTCAATGATTTAATATTATCAAAAATCCTATCTATAACTTGATTTTCGGAAAGAATATTTATTTTACTTTGACAAGAAATAAATAATAACGATTCTAAAATATATTTTTTCTCTCCATTTTTCACCTTTAAAGACGTTTCCTTACTCATTCCAAATTGATAGATTTTACCATCAGTAATATCTTTAACCGTGCCATAATTATCCCACAAAGGTTTTTTCCAAGTTACATACAATCTAAACCTTACTCTTTTTGAATAACACTTATTATCGTCAGTAATTTGAAAAATTAATTCAAATTTTTCAAAATACTGTATTGTATCTTGATATGGCGTGTTTGTAGATTCATATGTAAATTTAAATTCATCGTCTTTCGATAAATTACTTTTAGATTGTTCTATAAATAGATATTTTTCGGAATCTTCATTACCATTTTGAATTACATTTATAGTTGCCTTATCAATGTTCCCAAATACAACCTGAAATATAACATCAAATTTAATTTTCTGACAGCTATGTAAGGTAATCGGTATTATGCCACCTAAATATTCTAATTTTTTCTTATCATCTTCGGTTTGTTCTTTCAGCCAATGAAATCCATCTTTTAAAATATAAAAATTTTGATTATCATCAGAATTTTTCACTTCATCGCTACAAATATCAAAATCTGTATCAATTTTTATTTTAGTAAGGACTAAACGACCTTTTCTAACAATTTCTTCTTTTTCAACTCCAGTTGCCCCTATTCCTGTTTTCTCCATATTTACTATTTGTTTGTTATTTTATTAACGTAATTATTATTGCAAAATTATACAATTACCTTACTGTCAAATACACACTGTCGCCTTACGCTTGCCTATAACGTCATAGGATTTTATGTTCAGTTTTTCGCAGTGCTTAACTCATCCATCGAACTTCGGAATGTGCGAATAATTGAACATAAAATTTCTTTGAACAAAGCCGTCCTGCTACGCTTGGTTATTAGGACTTTCTATGGAACATTCCAATCATTTTTAACATATATCAGGGTTTACAAACACAATAGGCGACAAAGATACTCGATTTTTTATCATTTACAAGATTTTTGACGAAATTTTTTTATCAAACGTGCACAGTATTCCTGTAGACTTGTTTAATTAAAAATTGAAGCGAGGTTATCAGCATGTAAATGAACTCATTTTTTTTCTTCATTATCACGGAGGTTTGTACCTTTTCATGTTTCCTGTCCGACAGCATGGTCAAAGGCTGAAATCAATTCCGGTGAGCAATTTGAGAATTTGTATCGTGTCCAAACCGGCAAACCGCGGTGGCAGTCGGACTTTGTTAATCAAGGCATAGCATTGACTTAGTTTGCACACAAGAGCCTTTATACAACCGGCGTAATCGACCCGGTCAAGGTAGCGCGCATAACATTGAAGAATACATCATCCATAGCAGACATGTTCCTGACAACCAAAGCTGTTGTCGACGTAAAGAAAGAAGAATATCCGGCCTCGCCAATTGGAGGCGAAGGCATGGGAGGAATGATGTAATCCAAATGCAAAAAGGGTTGCCTGTCGCAAGGCAACCCTTTTTTTATGTGATATTTTAGCTTAGCCTAATCCGCTTTAATAAATTTCAACTTATTGTCTGTTTTGACTCCTTCAACTTTTATTGATATGGGGTCTTTTGAAAATTTCTTTATATCCGGAGCGTTACTGTCGATTCTTAATGGGGGAGCTGATGCCGTAGAAGTTAGTGTAATTTTGAGGTTAAGATATACATTATGAAAGTAGACCCCCCATTCACCGGTAAATGAACTTTTTCCGAAGATACCGATACAGGTAGGTAGGCCGTTATAGGTTCCTGTAAAGTCTAAGACCCTCGTAGATGCGTTATAATTAACTTTATAATCAGTTTCGGGATAAATCGTAACACTTTGAGTACTGCTGTTGTAAGTACACATGCACATATACCCGTCATATTCACCGGAGGTATCTTTAAACAAGGAGGTTTTTCTATCTAATTGATAACTTCCATTTACATAATCCAAGTAGAAGTGACTATTCGAATTGGCCCAACCATCAATTGCTATATATGGCGGCGTATCATCATTAAAAGCATAGATTATTCCTGTCCATGTAGTATTATTATATCCAAATGGCGAGTTATATATTGGAGTACCGGATGCAGAATAATTGTAGTCTGTACTGATAGGTTGATTGCCTGAGGGATAGGCGTTTTGTGATACATTGACAGTAACGTTGGGCGCGTTTCCGGCAGTGACTTGAATCGTTGCAGTACGTGCGGAACCTGTATTTTGCGAAGTAGGGGTTACTGTCAGGATGTTGTTATTCATACTAAGCGATAACCATGAAGCGCTTGTAGTTGCGTTCCAACTTGATGCAGTTGTTGAGACGGTTACAGTTTTGGCGCTTGTTTCGTTATAGTCAAAAGAGAGTGAAGTCGGCGAGACCGAAAGTGTATTCACTCTGTCCTGTGTAACTTTTAATGAAATAGGAGGCGCATTACCTGCTGTGATACTAATTTCCGCCGTGCGATCCGACGTCTGCGTATTTGTGGTGGAAACGGTGACTATTAGTGTTTGTCCCTGTTTTTCTATACTTATCCACGTAGCGCTTGTGGTTGCATCCCAACTTGGCGCATCGGTCGTAATTGTGACTGTTTTAGAGCCGGTTTCATTTGACTGGTACGAAAGTGAGGTGGGGCTTGTCGAAAGGGTATTAATTATCTTTTTCAATTGTTCGATGAGTAATTCAGCCGTAGCGTTTTTTTTGCCGATACTTGCGCTTAAAATGATTACTGAGCTTCGGGAATCATTGGTGTTTGAGTATTCTTGAGCTCTGATATATAGTTTATCTTTATCGGATCTCCTGTATGCTTCCATCCAATTGGTTGCTATTTCCCTGTATTCCCAAGAAGATGCATTTGTTTCAATCGTTACGAATTTTTCATCTGTCTCATTAGCTTCGACAGTCAACTTATCAGGCCTCACCGATATTACCGGATCTTCATCGTTACATGTGGTTACTAATAGAACGCCGGTTAAAATTACAGCGTGAGTTAAAAGTTTAATTGTAAAGTGTTTCATATAAAAAATAAATTAATTCATTCATTCATAATGTTTGATAATGGTATTTTTACTAATCGGCATATCTTACGGGGATATGCGTTAAAAATTTATTGTTTACGATTGTGTTGATTGGGAATCCTTTATATCTCAGTTCAAAATGCAAATGCGCTCCACGGGACTGTCCGGTATTTCCCCCCAATCCGATTATCATGCCAGCTTGAACTACCTGATTAGTTGAAACTAACAGTTTACTTAAATGCCCATAAACCGTTTCACTCATGTTATAATTTCGAACGACAACCACATACCCGTAGGTATCATCCCATTTTGCAATTCGCACTTTACCGCTAAAAACACTACACACCGGATCTCCTTCATTCAGTACAAAATCCGTTCCGAAATGCTTTATGCCGTTTCTCATTCCGTAGCCGGAAGACACAATCAAAGTTTGCTTTAAAGGAGAATATAAACTATCACTAAACGAAAATGTTTTAACATTACCTTCCCTAAGCGCCGCAAAATCAATGAAGTTCGTATTGAAAAATCGGTAAAATTCTTCCGGTATTGAAACATGTGTCACTACATCAATTGCCGGTTGTGTCTCTTTTCTGTTTAACGCGAAATACTCTTCATAGCTATCAATTAGATTATCAACCTTACTTTTTTCTTTTTGAGCATAACAACAATAATATCCCAAAAGAAAAACAACCCATACGTAAAACATCTTCATGTGATGGCATTTGACTTTTACATTGTTGTACGACCAACTACCCCCATTATATCTTGCTTCATTGTTTGTAATAAACGAGTATCAAAGCCTTGTATCCATCTCGATTCTCCTCCAAATTCGGCTTCAGTTTTTATATCTACTTTGGTTCTGTCAGCAGAAAACTTAAAAACCACTCTTGCTCGGTAGTAATTGATATAATTGCCCCTATCATTCCATGTGTAAGACCAATTTGTTCTAGCATAACCTCCGTCTTTGGAAATCATATCCATTTCAAAACGTCTGGCACAAACATCAAGAACTTCGTTAAATGCTTTGTCAAAACTTAAATCTTCCCGAACTAAAATTGAAGACCATGAACCTCCATCCGTTGCTCTTACAAAACTGGAAGGTTGTCTTCTCACAGCACATGATTGAAATACTGTTGATAAAATACCGCAAACAACAAACAAATAAACCATTTTTTTCATTTTACTTTTTAGTTTAACGTCCACCTCCTTAATGCAGACAATATATTATTATTGAATAAATTATTTCTATTGATTAATATGTTCTGGGAACTACACAATACTTACCCTGAAAGGCAAAATGCCTGTTGACCTGTATGTTATTTTATTTTGCAAGGTTGTTTCCAAAGATTCCAGGTTGTCGGCGTTTTTTAGAAGGCTGTCTTCTTTCAGGGTGATGGATATTGAGATATAGTTACTTTCACGTTTGATCGTGATGTTATCTATCTCAATGTCTAATTTGCTTTTTTCGTTGTAATAGTAGGTTCTGATGAAAGTTCTGATATCATTTACGGTTATCAGGCGGTCTTTCGTTTGGAAATAATATTTGGCTATATTCTCTTTTTGCATTTCATTTTTAATACTATTTCTTCCACCTTTTGTTTCGATGAGTAAAGCTGTTTTACTTCGTTCCAGAAAATTGGGCGCTCGGGTTGCTTTTTCGCCTTTTTTCAGGCCATTGGCGGCTGAACCCGATGTGGTTAGGTATTCTATGTGTACATTTTTATTTTCGGCATCGTTTTTTTTCAATATGGCATAAAAGCGTTCTTTTACCGATTCATTTTCGAACTTATCCACAATGCCTGAGATATCTTCTAATATGGCCTCTATTTGTTTTATTAGCAGGTTATAATGTTCTTCGGATTTATTTACGTTTCCAGAAACTTCGTCCATAATTTTCATTGTATGTTCATATAGCGTTCTAGCATTATAGCGCTGCTCGTCAAATTTATTTACTATACTGAAAATCCCGGCTACTATTTCTTGCAACTCTTTCAATTTGCTGCTGTTTTTTAGTTCGCCGATTGAATGAATAGCATAGTAATCATAATCGTATCTATACAGCAATTCATTCATTTGTTCCAATAACTGCTTTGAATTATAGCGTTCTACTCCATGTTGTCTGATAAGAAAAGAATCCATATATTCATCCAAATATTTCTCATTATCCTTGTCATACAATAAATTCAAAAACTCACCGGTAGTCGAATACAGTTCCTGTACGGGATTCCGGCTGTTTAGCGTGATCTCTTTTTTCTCGACATTTACAATGGGGATACAATTAATTTTTATCTTATCGCTAATGTCATAAAATGAACTCAAAACAATTTCCAATTCAATCGTTGACTGTCCGTTCAAGGAGATTTTTTTTGTGTCATATTGACCGATATGGTATAATTGTGTCGTATATGTCAGGTAAATTTCCTGCCAGTAATCATATGTGCCGAACAGGTAGTAATTTTGATTAAGAAATAAATGAGCGTTGTTAAAATATTTTACAAACGGCAATTCATTGTATGACGCCGGCTTTATCAACGGCAGTTCGCAGTCGCCGTACTTGATAGCTTCGATATTTACCGGTTCGGATGTATCTATGTAGAAAGATACGCCTGAAAGACTTTCAAGAGGGTTTTCCGATTGCAATGTCAGGTTTATGTTTTTGTCGCGTTGAGTTACGTTAATTACTTCCGCATTAATTACTTTTGTTTCTAACAGGGGTAAAAACTTAGATCGTTTAAATTCAAACAAGCTACTTGCATCTACCATTGTTTCAACGGCCGATTTTAACATTTTTGTTTCAATTATGGAAAAAGCAGGGACAGGTTTAATCAGGTGAAATGGAATAATCCTGTCGCGGAACTCGCGAAGGATTTTTTCTTCGCTTTGTTCAATGTTTTTATGAATATGGTATGCCTGGTACGATAAGGCCGAAAGTAGAAGATTTATAACCGGGTCGTTTTCAACGTTTTTTGCAACATGCCCGTCTTTTCTCCACATCTTTACCGCTTCATCTTTTACTTCCTTATGATATTCTTCTGGGGTTGTCTTCATTATTTGACCAAATATAAAATTTTATTTCCTGTGTATATTTCTTAACGGGGTCAGTAATTATTATAGACCCTTTTGATTCTTTCCTGTCAAAGGTAATTTTTACTTTCGGATTCTGCAAACGAGGTTCAAACTGTTTAATGACTTTTTCCAGGTCTTTGGCGTAATTATCAAAGTTATCGCTTTCGCCGCCGATTTTTTTCCCTCTTATTTTCCCTTCTTCGTTTGTGTTTTCAAAACGTAAATTTTTCAAAGAAAATCCGAACCGTGAATCGGGTTTGAAACTGCCGTTGGGGGAATTAACTAAAAGTCGGATGAAATCGTCAATTGATTCCTTTATATTTTTTTCATCATCAATCCTACGGTTATTATCGAAAAAATTACCGTTAGATAAGTCCAGGGGTATTTTAAATCCGCTCATAGTTCGTATCGTTTTATATTTCCGGTAGTATTAATGGAGGGGCTTTCTGAACGGGTTCTTCTATTATTTCGACTTTTTCGTCGATTTTTTGATTGATGATTTTCAAACAATCGATTCCTTTTAAAATGATGTCTAATATTTCATTATGATTATATATTTCGTTGAGGAAAATTTTCATTTCATCAAATTCTTCTTTGTTTTGTCTTTTGAGGTACGATTTGAGTATCGTACAAATTTTCTTCAAGAGTAAAATCAATTCTGCGGGAAATTCCTGTAAACAATAATTATTCAGTTCGACTTCAAGCAATTCCATCAGATAAAATGTTAATTCGTTAGTAGGCAGTTTTTTATTGATGATGCTTAGCACATCTTTGATCGTATGGTATTTTTCTATTAGCACATTGCTTGTCGAAAGGCTGATATGCGGTACGACATAATTGTTGTCTACCTCCTTGCATCGTTTTTTTCGGTTGTATCCTACTTTCAGTATCGGAATACCTGATACAATATTTTGTTTGAGGTCAATGGTTTCTATTGAATAGGATGCTTTTGCATACAATTCTTCCTTCCCGGACGATTTCGGGTGGAATGAATCCACATTCAAGACCATGTAGAAGGGTTCGTCATCGGAGAGTTCACTCAAACTAACTCCCTTAAATGAGACGTCATTTTGCACATCAATCAAATGTCCGTTTCGTGTGATAGCCATGCAATACAATTCGTCAATAAAAATACTGTCATGGTTTAACCTGTAAGATATTTTAAAATTAGTATCCGGCAAAATGCCATAGGTGCGGAAAGCATACGATTGCGTCAATATGCTTCGTTGCGAAATGTGGTAATTATCGGCTTCGATAAAAATTTCAGGCGTTAAATCAAGGCCTATCTTCCAATATATCCGTTTATGCTTTTCCATATTTAAAAATGGGTGTTATATTCCAATAATAATGTGTTGCCAAAAGTACAAAAGTTTTTATAGTATTTAATACGATAATCATATTCCAATTCGACATAAAGAAACCACCGGTAAAAAAAATCGAAAAACTCATCTACCTTCCGGGTCATTTCATTAAATGTTTCTTGTACTAAACCGCCTTTATGAAAAATAAACCGGATGTAAAAAGGTTCTATCTCTTTAAATTCTACGTTTTCCACAGAGAGTACATGTACCAATATATCCGCTAACAGGGCATGATTCCCTTTTAAATAACTTACAAAAGGGAGCAGTACTTTCATTTTGATTATATATTCATTATTCGTTTCGGCATCCGGTTCGTCAAAAAGGGAGTTGATAAAAATACGATTCCCTTTTTCTGTAATGTCATTGATTATTTTTTCATACTCAAGGCTTTGCTTGAAATATTCCGTATCAAATGGTTGAAAAAAGAACGCTATACTTTTTTTATCTTCCAGAAACCGATCATGTTTTTCCTTGAAATCTTCTTTAAGAATGTCTTTTATAAGGTTTTCTTTAAAAAACAAGCCTTCAGGTAAGAGATGAAAGATACCGTCACGTGAAATCTCCAAAATGGTTCTGTCCATATCATTCGTGACATCGATCAGGTCTTCCGAATAATTACGGGAAAATATACTGTTCATACAAGCACTTATGTGCTCGCTTGTATCCATTTGTGAAACCAGCGTCTCGGCTTTGATTTCCCTGATATTTATTTTATCATCAGAATATTTCACAGTTCAAGCGCTTCTTTGTAATATTCCCTGTCAGCCGACAGTTCTACAAAAGCATAGCCTTTTTCGGTTGTGACCTGTAATACGTCAAAACAGGGTATGCCTATTTGTTTCAATGTAAGATGAGGATATGGAAATTCCTCGTTAATATTTTCAAACGCATGTTGATAAAGTCCGCCTTCCATAAACGAATAAGTTTCGAGTTCGTCAGATGCTTTAATATAATCGGAAATCATCGATTCGGGAAGCATGGGGGAGAATGTTTTTCGGTCGGAGCGTGTTTCCAACTTGGCTATAAAGCGGTTATTACGCATATTGATTTCGACATTTTCGACCTGTAAGGCTTCTTTAATTACGGACAGGGATTTTGCAACCGTCATATCGGCGCTCAACGATGCAATTTCGATGATGTTATCCCATTGTTCGTGCGCAACACATTCTTCCTTATAGGTCGTACACTCAAAAACATCGGCATAAGGATGCATTCCTTCATATCGAAACATTGTACCGATAAGCGGTGTGAATAAGCCATTTTCATTATCATCTTTATGAATCATTTTCATGGCTTCCTGAACCTGAATAGCGGCGATAATAGAAGCGCTAACCGGCGTGGTCGCCACGCGTCCTCTCTTTTCATGTTCGCGAGTTACGCCTGCGCACGACATCCTTGTTTCCTTGAGTTCTTTCAACTCATCGTCGGTAAGGCTACACTCGTAACAGTTTTTGTTCAGTTGATAACCATTCACTTCTCCTTCCATATCGCCTATACCGCCGTCAATCCATGGAACGCCTGCACGAAAACTCAGTTTGTTCAATGTTACGCGCGCCCATAAATTATCCAAACACCCTAAGAGTACGTTCATCCTGCGATATAGCCCCAGTCCAACATCGGTAGCCAGGTCTCCGCAAATGGCGTATACATTGACGTCGGGATTTATTTCATTAATCCGTTTGGCTGCAATTTCTGCCTTATAAAATCCCCTGTCTGCGTCTTCGGGACGGAACAAAATGGAACGGGTGAGATTACTGTACTCTATTTTATCGAAATCGACAATAATAATATTCCCTACGCCGAATAATGCCAGGTTTTTCAAGGCTTCATTACCCAAGGCGCCTGCTCCGGCCACCAATACCTTGGCATTTTGAACCTTATCGGTCTTGAACCACGAAAGGAAAGGGAACACATCGGCGCCCCATTCTTTTGACTTTTTTATACTCATAATCGTACCTGTATGTTCTAAAAACCAACTATCAACCCTATTTCCAATCCAATGAACTGAAGATGGTTCCCGCCTTCTCTCAGAATATTACTTTGCTTAAGCCAATATTGTGATTTTTTGAAAACGGATTCATTTTCAATGTTATTACTTATGGGCATTAATGAATAATCCCATTTGACACCTATCCGGAGTATGACATTTCGTAATATATCTTTATCGGGACTGCTTAAAGGGATATTGAATCCGGCTGCTACTGTCGACCATAAGACGAAAGAGTTCAGATTCAGCTCCGGCGCAGTATTTTTATCATAAAACAAATCCCCATTATTGCTGAACTCTAAATCAGACACATCGAATAGAATGACATCAACTGTTTTTCCATCAACTCTAGTATAATGACCTGTGGAGCTAAAGGAGCCTCCTCTGGAAGCATTTTTGGAAATCAAAAGAGACCCCTTAAGGCCTATTCGGGCATAGGGTTGAAACTTTGTCTTACTGGGTTTACCGAACTCAAGATATAGCGGAATATCTAAATACGTTAAACCCAACTCCTCCGTTACGTCGGAATAAATCAAATGAGCCGTATAATTATCAACGTCTTTATCTGTTTCCTCTAAATTTTCCTCAAACGATTTAAAACCGATAGATTTGTTAAAATGGCTCAACCCTATCCCGGCACCGAAAGCCACAGCGGTCGGGACATCAAACACTCGTTCGTTTACTGCCGCTTCTTTCATAAATTGTTTCCTGAAATGGACGCTAAACTGCCAGGCGCTTCCCGAATTTTTGTCAAAGTTATCCTTTAATTCTATAGGAAAATCGTTGCTTATCGAAGGCCATCCATATCCGGCATTGATAACAATGGATTTTATGGAAACGTGTTCACGTCTTTCCACTTTCAATGGATTCCTGCCTGCAAGGTCGATCTCCACACGATGGATATCATTTAGTTCCACTTGTTTTGTTGTATCGTTTTGTGCATAGATCGCGATACAAAATAAAAATGAGATTGAAGTTGTTATGACTTTTTTCATCTGTATAATATGTTTTAAATTTTTTCGGTATATTGAAATTCAGTGTCTCCAATTCTAAACGTAACGCCGTTTTTCAGTTGGAACTCGTCATTAAATCTTACTTGGTTCCCATTGTATATCAGGTCGTTTGCTAACGACTTCAGGAATGGCGTCTTCATTTTTTTATCCACATACAATTTGACATGTATATCCTGAATAGTCGGATTAGTATCCCAATTCATCTGTACGACACATTGGTTTGACCTGCCTATTGTCACGTCGTTGCTTCCTCCCAGTACGCTCATCCATTTATGAATGGCTATCTCTCCATCTTTTGCTCCTTTATATTTCAGGAAATACTTTTGCGCAGTACGGTGGATCGTGACGATTGACAATCCTAAACCGGCGCTGTATAGCATAAAGCTAAGCAATGTAGCGAAACTACCGAACCAGGGATTGAGGAATAAAAGCACAAAACTGATAAGCCCCGATAAAATACCGCCCAATAGCGCATGTTTCCATATAATATCTGTTTTATATGACAGGCAAAGCCCTAAGCTGCCGCCGAACAATAACCACGGTATCCAGTCGATCAGGAAATTAGTACTGCTTGCCTTTCCGGAAACGATGAACAAAGAACCTATTAAAAAGGATAGAAATCCGAAAAATGCGCCAATAATACTTCTCATAAATATCTGTAGCAATATCTTTCCCTTTTTTTGCCTGTATTCATTAATATAGGAAAACAAAAAAGTCAAAATAAATCCCAATACGATGCCTATTAAAAAGAGCGGGCCTATTTTAGATAAAAATCCCAGCAAGATGTCAGCATCCAACCGGTAGATATAGTTGGGGAAAAAACCGCTTAAAAACTTCTCCGTAAAAGGTTTTAACAGTAACGGATGACCGGAGACGGCGTATTGGTAAATAATCCAAGATATTAAACCGCCTGTCAATCCGCTGAGTATCCATTTCATATAATAAGGACTGTTTGCGGCGCTAAAAGGTTTTTCCTTATCATAAAAGAATTGTTTCCCTTCTTTGCAATTTTGCCCGTATTCGAGACATTTATAACCATTTTCCTGCCAGCATTGCAGATGGGTGATGTGTTGGCATTTCTCGACCACTTTTTCGCCTCCGACCAGATCATCCATACAAAAATTACATTTAATGATTTCATCCTCATTCGGCTGATATTCTCTGACATATCTCTTTTCAAAATTGGATGATTTGGAAATCAGCAATGGGATGATGATTTGAATTGTAAAATAGGAGATAAACAGGATGATAAGTCCCCAGAGCATGCCTAACAGAATATGTTGAAACTGATTGGTCGTTCCTGTAATTACCGGATTTGTCAGCGTGCCGATAGAATAGTTTTTCATACCCACCGCCTTCTTGGCATTCTTATCTACCCGAATCATAAAATCCCTGCTTTCGCCTGCAAAAATCCGGCCGGGCAGATTGAAAAGGGCTAATTCGTAATCGGGCGATATTTTGTCAATCACTTCCGTCAGCCGGTTCAACACCCTGTCTGGCGCTGCCGCATAAAACTCTCCTTTCACATTGTCTTTGCGAATGTCTTTACAAATAAATGAGAGATGCTTGTCAACGGTCGGATTACCTAATCCATACCGAATAGCGTGTATCTCTATCTGATTATTATTCATCGCGTCATCATCCATCTGCTTTATCACTTCGTTAAACCTCATGATATTATCGGCTTCTTCTCCGATTGCAGCTGATTTGCCGTCGGTCAACAATACCAAATATTTTTTTATTGTGTCGTTTTGAATTTTCATCTGCATTCCCATATTGGATAAGGATCCTGCCTGTCCTGCCAATTCTTCGTACTTATTCAACGTAGCCCCAAAAATGATCTTGTCGCTTTTAGTAGCAATGAAATCCTTTTCGAAAGAATCAAAGTTTTCGGACGTGATAGGAAGCGACCGGCTAATGGTATTATCGAAAAATGAAATATAAGCCGTATTTTCGGGCAAGTTATTGACGAAAAACTTCACGGCCTCCTGAACACGCTCCATATCTTCGGCAAGTATGCTTTTATCTATCAGTAAAGAAACTAAAATATTTTCGGGGATATTTCCTTTATCCCTGTTTAGCCTTCTGATATCTTTCAAGCCTGCTTTTTCATTGATTAGTTCCACTTCCGAATGTCTCAAATCTCCCCAGATTTCTTTTTCATTCTCTCTTGTAACAATTTTGAATTTCACAAAGATACTGTCAGCATATTGTGACCAGTTAATGTCTGTGACATCTACTTTATATCCCGCCTGAGCTTCTTCCTGAAGAAACTGTATTTTATTCATCATTTCCACTTCATTTTGACTGCAGGCAACCAAAACAAGGGATGAAATTAACCCAATAAACCATTTGTTTTTTATCATACTACTATGTTTTTTTATCTACTGTATCCAATTCACTAAACGCGCCTTCTTCTTGTCCATTTTTTCATATCCAACAACCGTACCGAATGGGAATCATCCGTGAGGAATTTACCTTCAATATTTTTGACGACAAACCGGATCGAATCATCGTTCGTCAGATATACGGTAAAAAAGTCAAAACGATTAATAACAGCATCATATTTTTTTACTATAAGTTCAAGTGAAAATTCGGGAATAACCAACAAACAACCTACTTTTTGATACTTACTGTTCGCGTCATTTTCAGAATTGTTAAATTCTTCAATGAATACTTGTTTTTGCGCCGGTTGGGTATTCCCGTACAAATATCCGGCCACTCCTTGGGAATCCAAAGCCAGATTAGTATCCATGTCAATGATAGCCGCCCCGCTTACTAAAAATATCTCAATAAACGTATTGGAATAATTGGTAATATGCGGGTAATAGTCAGGATTCAAATTTTCAATCATCTCTTTAGTTGATTTTTTCGCCCATTGGTATATATCTTCTAACGACATCTCCTTCAGCAATTCATCTTTATTATTCATGGCGCCATCCTTCTTGGGAGCGAAAAACGCCATATCCAGATTTTCTGTATTACTGTCAATGACAATAGCCAGCATACGTTTGGGATGGTCGGGGTAAACCAATTGAGATTGAACGATCAGGTCATGGTTTGACAGAAACAACCCTAATCCCGGATGAGTGTGTATCCAGCACATCTGTAAATAGTCTTTTCCGGTTTTTTCCCTGAGCGTTAAAATACGGCTTTCCAGCCCGACGCCTATTTCGGCGCCAAAGTCCAAAGCGTACTCTCCGTAAATTGCATCATGGCCGGGTTTAATAATTTCTTCTAATGTGATGTTGTAGGCCGATTGCTCTGATTCCGACACATATTCCCACCGGCCAACCACAAAACATCCTGTCTCGTTAGTTTTTTGACTATATTTCAAAAATTCCGAGAAAAACTTGTAAATATCCATGATACATTTTCGGCTGATATAAACCGTTTGGATAGCTGTATCGGCAAAAAAGGACAACATATCAACCACATAATATTCGTCCGGCCGGCTTTTCCGGACATCATCCAGACCGCTCGTATAAACAGTTATGTTTTCCGTTACTTCATCAACCGGTCGTATATAGTATTCCATCTCTTTTTGTCTTAATTTTTTCACTTTACGTTTTCTGATCAAAGACCGGATGATAAGAACCATCGTAACAATAAGTATCAGGGATGCTATGAGAATAATGATGATCAATTCCTGCGGAATTCCTGTGCGTTTCCTGATTCCCCTTATTAAATCATCCCATAGTTTAAATTTTCCGGGACTTACCGTTTCAGGTTCTTTTGCCACGTCTTTTTCTTCAACAATGAGTTGCGAAATTTTTGCAACTAACGTAGTTATTTCCGTATGTAACGCTTTTACTTCATCCGTTGGCGTTAGTTGGATTAACCGGTATTCCAAGCTGTCAAGTATTATTTTATGTCTTTCAAGCGTATCTTTCTCAATAACTTCTGTGTTTATGTCTTTGAAAATGTTATCATAATAATCATGCAACACCCTGAACTCCGTTCTGTAAACTTCAAGGCGGGGGTCTTCTCTGGGAACGATTGGAGTAGGGACCACCTGTCTTGTCGGCTGTATCTGCCTCGGTGTCGTTTGCCTTATGGGTTGCCGTGCAGGAGTTGTTTCCTGCCTTGTATTTTGATTTTGGTTTACCAGGTTGTCAGGCGATTCTTGAGGGCCATTATTCGATACGGTTTCTTTGGCTTCTTGTTCGACGGAGGCGACAGGCCGTTTGATCGTTTCATTAAAAGGCCGGACTTCAATTAATTTGCCTTTTTCGATTCTATTGCCCTCCCTTACATAATAAAAAATATTTATAATCTTGCCATTCCTGCCAATATTCCATGTTGATTCGCCGGTTCTTGCTTCAATCGTTTTATTTATGTCAAGCCATAAATAATTTTCAGCATTTACGCGAATTCCATTATATGTTATTCCGCTTTGATCGATTTTTATGCCTTTTTCATTTTTTTTGAAAATATAAATAACCTTTCCCGTATTATTGATAATAGTTATTTCCGTATTTTTATCATTACTGTACTTAACGGTTACCTCTTGCGCCATAGCATCATGTGCGGCCGGCAGGAGCAAGCATAAAAAAAAGCTTCCGATTATTATTCGATTAATTATTTTCATTGATCATTAAACTTTAGGTAATATATCTTTATTCACATTTTGCAATAAATTGCCCTTAAGCGCATCTTGCGCTTGTTGGGTAAGTTTTTTCTGTTGTCGTTTAGCCTTCAGGGAGTTCCATATTTGCATGAAAAACATTCCTCCGAGCATGACTCCGGCAACTATTCCGAAATACATAGTCCAATTGGGCTTGGGGGGGGGCTGTTTCAAGTCTGCTATTGTTTTAAGCAGTTCGTTGTACCGGACGTTGAAGAACGCAAATTTTTCGCCTAACATATCATTATCGGATATAAGGGCGATATTGCCGTCTTTCTTTATTTTCACATTCTCATTGAGCTTATTAACAAGCGCTTCCAATGATTCTGCAGCTTCTTTTTCGCCTTTTGTCATATTATTCGCAAGTGGAAAAAAAGCATCTAATTCTTTATTTTTCAAATTAATAAAGTTATCCAAATCTGCCGTCTTAACCCGCAGAATGGAATCTTCGCGTTGTGTAGCCTGGAATGCCAGGACTTCGGGCGCTGTATTATCATATTTTCCTAACTCATTATCAACGGTCAACGTAGTTTTTGTCTCATTTGTTCCGCTTTCAGCGCCTGACTTGGGAACGGCATTATTTATGGCTGGCAATTCCAATTCCAGAATCATTTGCGTCTCTTCTTCTACCACTGTTCTTCGCCTGTTTTTATCAACCACATACATGCAGAGAGACATTTTGATTTTTTCACCGGCAGAAGCTGTAGTCGAAAACGGAAAGAACGATTGCCCTTCAATTTCTCTAAACCTTGGGATATCGAAAGTCACGTTTTTGCTGTTACAAAAAGGCATAAATATGGAAATATATCCTGTCTCGGCTACGGTATTGGCAACGCTTCTTAAGTCGGCGATGCGTACCTGTTGCTTAAAAATCCACAAGGTTTTTTTGCTTCCGTTCAAGGCGCTAATACCCCTTTGGTTCCCAATCACTAAAACGTATTCGCCTGTTTCAGATGATTTTATTTCCATAATAACAGGAACTCTTGCGATGATATTCCCGTTTTTTGTACTGTGCAATACGCCTTCCACTGCAACCGGTACGACCGCAATCGCCTGTTTACATGTCAAAAGAAAGCATATAATTAGAAAAAAACTTTTAAAATCTACCATTTCCGAAAAGTTATCATTCGTTTAGCGCTTTTTCAATGTTTCTGCAAAAAGAACGATAACTGTCAACCTGATTCTTGGGACATCTTGCCGTAATCTTCTTGTCTGTGTCGCTTTTGATAGCTGTATATTCCGTTCTTTCCGCTTCAATATTTTCTTTGTTCCGTTTTTTTCGCAAAATATCAATTTGCAAATTCATAAGGAGTTCGTTAATTGAGCTAAAATCTAAGTTACACCCCGCCGGCTGCCTTATCACCCTGGTGCATGTATCACTCAAAATAAGGGTGCGTATTTCGCCGTATCTCCCCCAAGCCTCGTCGACCAACTCACAGTGGAGGAATTTTTCCCATTCCGGGTAGCTTTCAAGGAATGATTGTTCTATTTCCGTTTGCTTCGTTTTCAGATTTGCCGCGCAATTTGTCTTCGACTTTATTTCGGCGATATCGTTTTCATTTATGCTTTCCAACTGTGAAATCTTTTCAATAATAGCGTTCAGAATTTCATCCGAGCCTTTACAAGGGTCTATCACAGGACGAAATAGTTCTAACCTTACATTAAGATCATACGCCTCTCCTATGATTCTCATATTCCGCTGAGATAAAAACTTTTTATCTTCTTGAATAAAATAAGTCTTGAAAGTAATTGAAATATTAGAATCGGAGCTGTTATTCATATAAAAATTGAAAGTCTCCATAATCCCGTTGGCCAATGTGATATAATGTGTGGACACATCGCCCGTTCCGTAGTCCGACTTAAGAAAATGATATAACTGTCGGATACCGGTGTTTTTTTTGCGCCATAATACTTTTAATGTAGAATTGTACTTGTTCATCCGTTTTATTAATGTCGGATTTTTATCGCTGTACATCGAAAAGCAAAGAATTATGTCCGATGCCTGCAAATTCGCACTTCTGTCAAATACAAAATATATCTGACCTGAAATAGAATCCCACTTGCACTCCAAAGTCAAATCCACCGTTTGCCTACTATTGTTTTTAGACATAATGGTAATCTTCTGCATCTGCAGTTTGTTATGTTCCAAACGGAATCGTACTTCATCCTGCTGAGCAAGTACACAATAATTTATGCCTGTCAGGGCAATTAATAAAATTAAACTTCGTTTCATGATAACACTATTTTTCTATATGAATTACTATTTTGATGATACCGGCTTCTGCCGTTAATGATTGATTATAATTATCTCTTGCGGATGTTTCGGAAATATAGAACTTAAGTTTTAGTTCCACCGGTATATCGATGTTTCTTATTTTGAAAAAAACAATCCTCGGTGTTTCACATACTTGTTCTGCATTAGCAGGAAAATCGTTCATTAATGTCACGTTATTAGACGATTGCAGAACGTGTTCTACTTGCTTGCGTTCTTTTTTGAAAGAGGTAGCGATTTCAAGGTTTTTGTTCCTCCTCATCAAATCAGTCAGCGTGAACTCTTTATCGAACATCCATAATGTTTTGTTCGTATTTGTTCCCTTGTCGCCTCCAACAACCATAAATAAAATATTGTCGGCTGACAGGTGGAACGTTAAAGGCAGTTGAATCAGGAACTCCCCGTTATAAATGTCAAAAAGTCTTTTGTTTACGGTTTGCTTATTCTTACTGTCGTTATAATTCAGGGTTATTTCGTCTTGTGCAAATACCTGTAAGCTGCCGCACAAAAAAAATACAGGAACGATTATTTTCAAGCAGATAAATTTTCCGCGTCCTTTATTCATCCTCCTTATTATAAAAGTTCAGCCAACCTTGCGGTTCTGCCTGTTCCAATACCCATTGGGCGACATTTTGGTCTTCGGGGTAAGGATATTCGTTTAGCGCATGATAATCGACATACCGGAGATAATCCGCAATTCGTTCAATATAGTCGACTAAGCTCGTTTCCGTGCCGCTATCTTTATAGTTCAGGCAGACCTGTCCTTTGATAAAAGCATCGCCGAAAAAACGGACATTGGGATGCCAAATATCAGAAGTAAACTTAAATTCAGGATATCCCCCGTCCACGCTTGGGTAATTATTCGGAAGCGTAATCCGCAACACATGCCTGTCGCCAAAGATGGGCCTTGTTAAACCCCGTTCATCGGGAGGTTCAACGCCTGTAATCGTTTGCATGTTGAAAATAATATCATAAGCTAAGGGGAGGTCATTGGGGTTCCGTTTGCGAATAATATAGGAAATCTCTCTGTTGCTGGCGTAAGCGTCGTCAATTTTTTTCCATTCGTTATATAAACGGACATCCCTCCCTGTACGTATTCTACTCCGATAATATTCTATCTCTCTCATTATGAAAATATTATTACCCTGCTATAACTTTTTGCGCCAAAATCAAATAATCGCCTTCTTTTACGCCATAGTCTTCGAGGCACAGTTCTTCCCGTTTATTATTCGTGTGTTGGAAAATTTTATTTCGCCCACCATCTATCTTTCCTAAACGATAAGTAATCCGTTGTCCGCCATTATTCATCTCGGGTAAGGGCCAATATCTTTGCACATCGGATTTCGCTAATTGGATAATGTTGTCGATGGTTACCTTCAAGTTGTTTTTAGGGTAAGCGCTAAAAGCGACTGTTTTGGCCTTATAGGTAATATATACAACTATTCTGCCGTCGTCTTTTTGTTCCTTGTTTTCCATATCTGTTTATTTAATTATAAATTTTTCCGTATAGTGTTGCTTGCCGGCAGTGAGTGTGATGAAATAAAAACCGGCCGGCATGGTTTTATTGACCTGAAGATTGTCCAAGCTATTCACTTGAAGCTCCCACACTTTCAAGCCTGTTAACGAATGGATAGTCAGCATAAAATTAGAAACATTATCCTTCAACGCCTCACGGTTAAAAGAAACGGTAAAAAAGCCGTCTCTTACCGGATTGGGCGATACGGTAATAAGTTTCGATTCAGTTACTACTGTTTGGTTAAGAGTAATTTCCTTCCTGCAAGCGCAATATTCGTTATATTCCCAAATTTCCACCGCATACGTTCCTGACGTTAACCCTTGCTCACGATAATAGAATTGTAAGGTATCTTTTGCTTCATGTACGTCGTTTTTATACCATTTATATTTATAACCCGGGTCGGGATATATCAAAATATATGCGTTTTTGGTAGAATCATCTATTTTTGCTACGATTTCTCCTTTGGGCGTTGCTTCCGATGAGATAGCAATTAATAAAGAATCTTTTAAGATATTGTTTTTTAAAGGATCGGTCGCAGTAATGGTCGCAGTAACCTTAATAATTCCGATGCTTGCTGTCGTAACCCTATCCCATAGTACCTTTACCATACTGTTATCTTGGGATACTATTTTCCCGTTTTCAGTCGTAATTTCCCATTCATATTCCGTATTTGGATAGTAGGTTACTTCATAATCTTTTTCCTGATTAGAGCATGCAAAAGTGATTTTATTTACAAATTCCAATTTTGGCCTTTCGGCTTCTACAATTAGCTTCCATTCTCCATCAGATTTTACCCACTCAGGGGCGCATTTCCCATCATCTTTGGCATAGCGGGTATAAATTAGCTCTTTGCCGTAATCTTGTGATTGCGGCAAGGGGGGGCGATAACTTGCTAAGTTGGTATTTGGAATCGAATCACCGTTTTTTCTCCATTGATACGTAATTTTCCCATTGCCTCCTTCAGCATCTACAGTAGACTCGATAATATTAGGGATAATGTTCTCATTTACATAAATAATTTCATGGCCCTCTACTATCGCTCCTGCTTTGAATGGAGGCAAAACGACAAGGATTACAGTGTCAATTATCACAGTTTCGATTGTCACAGCATCGTCTTCGTCTTCAACTTCGTCCTCACTTTCACATTTTGCGATTCTTCGATAATGCATTGATAAAGTAGCTTCCTCTATTTCGTACTCTTCTAGATTATTGATTCCGGAAGCGTTTGTCCATGGAGTATTAGCATCCTTACGTTCTTCCCATAGATAAATGAGTGTGCCGGCACATTCAACTTCGCCTAATGTTGTTGTATAATTTGAGCCATAACAAACAGTAGTGTCTTGTCTTGACGATTGCGCCATTGCCGTTTTTACAGTTATACTTGCGGCAAAAATAATCATGAAAATAAAAAGTTTCTTATTCATACGTATATCATTTATTATTAATTATTTCTTTATCATTTATGTTCATCGCATCTTTATTAGTTAATTCCTGGTTTGAAAAAAGTTTTGCTTTTTGAAAGACTTTTGATATGGATTTGAAGGTTTTCTTACTCACGACAATTTCATTTTTATAACAACTTTCACATACTAAACAATATTTACGTTTTTTCAAAGACAGTAGTCTTAAAAAATTCTTTTTCTGTTTTTTATGAATTCCCCAATCCGTAATATCTTTACAATAACCACATTCTGCTTTATACAAGGAGCTTTTAACCACGTTGCTATGATCATACGGCAAACTCACGCCTAATTGAAAGAGGCTAAGTTTGTCTTTTTCCTGGATATTATAATCTTGCAGACACAATCCTTCTCCTTTATCATTAAAAGGATAGAAAGTAATCCGTTCGTTTTCATCCCACTTCCCTAAGCACAGGTCATCTAACCGCCACTTTTCCTTTGGTAAAAACCAAAATCTTTGCGGATCGGCTTTTGATAACCTGATAATGTTACTAATTGTTACTTTCAGCCAATTGTGCGGATTGGCGCTAAAAGCAATCGTTTTAGCATGATATGTGACATATATTTTAATCCTATCCGCGTTCATTACAGTAACTATTTGATCATTTCTTTCATCCCGCAAACCCCGATAAGCTCTTCTACTTCGTTCAAATCCAGCAGGTACATATCGTTATAGATAATTTGTTTGAGGTTGGCATTAAAATCGTGTAATCTGTTATTGTTTGCGGTATCCCATTTTTGCATCTGTTTGGCTAACCGTCCTGTTCTAATTCCTAATAAAACATTTCCGGTTACATTGAATATTGTTTTCGTCCATGAGGTGTTAGGTATAAAATCAGTTGCCACATCAAGTGCTTTATTAACTTTTTTATTTACCCCATATTTGCTAAGGTCAAAACAATTATACGAATCATAATTGCTAGTGTCCGCAACATTGTCTGCAAAAAGATTAATACTTTTATCAGTGACTTGATTTATCAAATCAAATTCTAATAAGGTGATCGACGCTTTTGTATTATTCTCTACTCCTTTAAATGTCACATTTCGCGCAGCATGACCTCTCAGTGTAAAATTCGCGCTTGCCGAATAATTAAAGGGAAAATCACCAACTTTTTGAACGCGACTTGAGGCCGAAAATCCTGTTCCCGGAATCCTTTGCTTCGAAAGCCTGACTGATTCCACGTTCAAGGCTTTTGCTCCATGTTTAATGGCTTTGCCCAATCCCAATGAAACAATTTGCATCGCAGCTTCCTTTCCTGCTTCTTTGTAGTAATTACGCGATTGATTATTCATCTGCTCACCCATATTCGTTTCATTTGCAACATTCCATTCTTCAACAGAAATCCCTAAAAGAATATAACTTTTTATATCCTGCAAATAATTTTGCCTTGCGAGTACACATCGCGTATCGAGCAAACCGGTCATAAGAATCATTTCCTTCATACACAGATCCGTAAATGTGCCTGCAAGATTGAGCGCATTCAAAATAACCCGCTCCATCTTGCTCCTGAAAGTAGCATTAAGAATAAATCCTTTATACTTATTGCATACATTAGGAAAAAAGTCTAAAAACTCCTCTCTTTGTACAGGTTTATTCTGCTCTTCAAAAGTACTCTCTAAAGGACAGACATCAATATCCGTATTTGTAATTGGGTCATTCATAGTTATATTAGCTTTAATTTAATTTCTCCAACCTCCCGGCGGTTTGTTATAATTAGGACTGCGATATGATTCTAAACGATTTTTAAAAACCATTATTTGCCAATCGTCCACAGGAATTTCCACAACAGTAAGATCATCTTGCAGGAAAAACTTGAATTCTTCATCCGATTTGCCTACTTCGATTACCAAATCACCTTCCTTCTTCCCATCATTATCATAAAATAAAGAAAACGTCTCAATAATTTTCTTTTCATCCGTCCAAAAATACCCTTCATATTGCTTATTTCCTTTACTCCAACTCAAAACGATTTTGTAAGGCTTTGCCCGCATAACGTTTGAAGTATGTTCGCCTGAATAGGTTGTATTAAATTCTCCATTGAAGTAATACAATGCGATATTTCTAAAAACAACGCTATCGTTTTCAAATTTGGGAGATATCCGGTAATTAAATTTTTGCATATATCTGTTGAAAAGCATCCTGTCCGGCAAGCCGTTTTTTTGAAAATTTCCATTAGCATCTTTACATCCTTCTAAAAATCTTTCCAAATATTCATTACGCGTCAAGTTGGAAGAAGGTAAAAAATCTTTCATTTGCACATCAATAGGCTCAGCTTGCAGCCAAGCAACTTCGGTTGTAATCCTTCCACCTGAAAGCCATATAGCCAGTCCGCCGTAGGGAGCCATTCCTGCAATGATGAAATTGTATTTTTGTTCATTTAATTCCTCATCTTGCTGGGCTAACAAACTGTCAATTTTTTCTTCAGGTAAAGTAGCTTCTACCGAATAAAATTGGTTTTCAATCAATGACCACCATGAAATTGCAATTGAATTCGGAGCTGGGAACTCATTATTATTTAACACATACATAGATACGCTTTGTCCCCAAGTAGTTGCAAAAGGATATGATATGGGTATGAATAGTTTGCTTTTATCAGGGAAAACAAAATCTCCTTTATGTATCAGTGTCGGATATAAAGTAGGTGCGTTTCCGCTTGCATACCATTCGTATTTTGTGCTCTTTTTCTTTTTATCTGTATTCATAGTACATGCAACTAACAGAATTGAAATTATTAACAATACGCTTTTCATTATTCTATCCGGGGATTATTTGTCGTTCATAAACACCTTTTTCTTCATCTATACGGGGAGAATTGAGCATTGATTTTTCTGATGAAAAGTGTAGCCAATTAGTTCTAAGATCATATTTATAATCTTTAAAAGTTGATGCACACAATTCTATGGAAGTGCTTGCTTTGGCTTTATGTTTGAGTGAAGATAATGATGAAGGGATTGGACACGAATTGTTGATATTATTAATATTAAATAATTCCACATCTACTTTCTCGTTTGCTTCTTCAGCCATCAATACCAAACTAATATATGAATAACCCTTACTTTGTTTATTTTTAAATTTAATTGTACCTGAACTCGTACTATAATTATTTGGTGTTTCTCTTATCCATCCTAACTCCTTAAGGCAATCAACGGAAGGAACAGTTTGCCAATCTGCATAGACAGTAGTATCTAAGGTTTTAAGAGTAACTTCATACGCTCCTGCCGGATGACCTCCACCTATATCACAATGATCGCCGGGCATATAGATTTCTAATCCGGAGGCAGACTCAATGTTTGTGAGAGCAAAATTTTTCCTAAACTCATCAGCTGCACAGATTTGTAATACATACTTAGCTTGACTGATAGCGTTTAAATTCAACTCTGTAACATCATTATTAAAATCAAGAGCTCTTTGAGGAATCCCAGATTCCCATTTAATTATCTCTTCACTATATGAAGATACGGTATCAAACAAGCCAACATAATCTACTTTTATCAATACTACATTAAATGATCGTTTCAGTAAGGCGTCTTTCAAAAATGCTTTCTGATCCTCTAATACGCTCCAAACACAATGTCTTGCAGCTGCTGCTCCTCTGCTAAAGCCGAATAATTCAAAGTACAATTCAATATTTGATTTCAAAGGAACTCCCAAAGTCCCGATTCTAGCAGGAACCTTATTGTTGATGGTATTTTTAACTTTTGTCTTAATTCCTGTTTCACCGGAACCGGCCATTAATCCTAATGCTTGGAGGCTACCATCTTCATTGGTGCCGATTCCTTCAATATACAAACAGCCAAGATATTTATCTGTACAAACAAGTTCTTTCTGTCTTAAATAAAAAGGTTCTAATAAAGCTATATTTGATTGATCTGTTTGTTGAGCTGAGCCAACTACATATTCAATAGGATCTTTAAAAATGTCATTTGCTGTATAACCGGTATCTTTTTTCGCGTCTGATTTTTTTACTCCTGTCTCAATTAATTCTCTATATTTTTCCCCGATAATTGCTTGCCCACGGTGGTTTTTAGTACCGTCAAAGAAAATCCCGAAATATACCTTAACGGTTTTTTCTGGATTTTCCAAAGAAGGACTTATTTTGAGATTATCTGCTCCTATTTGTGTTTTATCCATATTAAAATATTTTTCGATTGTTATTGATCTGTTATTGACTTTAGGTTAATTTATTAAATCTGAAAGGAAATTATCTATCCATATTATTTCTTTGAATTCATCTTGAAAAGTGCTAATGTACAAACTATCAATTTTGTCAATAATATTATTATTAAAATTCAATTTATATAAATATACGATTCTGGGGATTTTTGGTGTATATGGAGAGTCCATTGATGGAGTTTTCTTTAAGTATTTTTTTTCAGTATGAAATACATATATATTGAAATCATTTGAAATCTCTATAAAAGACATTTGATTAAATTATTTAATAAAATATCTTCATAATCTGAATCATTTTTTCCATTTATTAGATAAAGTTGATTAGCATTTTCTTTCGGTATGAGATAAAATAATGTTGATCCATTTAAGAATTTAAAATCAAAATTGCGGTAAACTCCTTCGTATTTAGTTGAAACAATACCTTCAAAATCATCAATAGGATAATTTAAAAAATTAATGTTTTTTTGTATACTACAACTACAAATAAATACAAATATGATAATTTGGAGAACAATATTTTTCATTCTTTGTAATATTTTATAATGATTTAGAATAATTTTTAGGTCTATAATAGCCAATCCATCCTTTATGAGCAGATAATGCGCCACCTGTTCTTTTATAAATAGCTGTTCTTGTGCAACCTGTCTTAGAATCACCTCCTTTATTTTTATTTGTCGTTTCATCTGCACTACCTATTGACCCTATTGCTTCAATAATAGTTACTAAATCTTTTTCCGCATCATAATCATACACAATCCCTGTATGTCCAACCCCATCGCTTCTTCGCCAAACAAAAATATCACCTTTTTGTGGAATAAAATCTTTTTTATCACTTCCAGATACAAAGTCTATATTATTATTTCCAATTGCTTTTCTAAATTTTTCTTGAGAAACCATATCAGCTGTACTCATAGATTTGGTATTTGCCAAAACCCCTAATTTATGAAGATATCTCATTACTAATTCTGAACAGTCCAATGCTTCCCAACCCTTATCTGTATCTGTACTCCTGTCACCTGCTTGAGAGTATTTTATGTGCTTATCTGCTATAATCTTCATCTCCTCTAAAACGCCATCCTCTTTGGCCGTTTCCGTAATTTCCGCCCATTTTTCATCATGCTTTTTATTCCATGCTCTTACTGCAAATCTGTATTTTTTACCTCCTACTACAGGTTTTACATAGTACCATTTTCCATTTCCTTCAAGACAAACAAGCTGCTTATCAATTTTAGTATCATCATTGAGATTTCGACAATCTAAGGTTATATAATCTGCAAAAAAATAACTGCCACCTACACGAATTGTTTTTCCTTCGTTTTCTTGAACAGAAATGTCTATAAATGGTTTAGGTAATATTGGCAGTGGAAGTGGCCCCGGTATTGGTGATGCTCGAAATGTACTTAATGACATAATCTTTGATTTTTTTTATATATTTAAAAAATATTTAATTTCTCCAATTGAATTTCATTAAATAAAAAAATATTTTTTGCTCCTGTTTCTGTTTTTTTAACCATAAAAAAGAATATTAACTCTCTTGACCTTCGTCTACTATTTCAATCAAACCTGACCATAAGCACATCAACTTATCGTTGTTCATCAAAGCGGGCTGTTTTTTTATCAATACATTCATCTTACCAGCCATCCATGGCATAGTCGTATTTGGAATACATGGCATAGGTTGTAATTTTCCAAAGTTTGCAGCAGTTGCTGCGGCAACGACAGGATTTAATAATGACTTACATTGTCCGAAAGGCTTAATGTTAATCATAGGTTTGTAATCCATAATGCTGGCCTTGTTATCACCATGTAAATACACCGGCTTTAACGGATGTATTACACCTAATTCAGATTGGGAATCACCCATTGAGCATTTCAACTTTGCTCCTTGACATACATAATATGGCACAGTTATTTTTTTTAATTAATCTTTATACTATTTGCGTACAATTCCATATCCATGCCGCCGTCTAATTTCATGGAACCATCAGCTTTTTGTTCGTGTGTTTGAGAATAAATCAATATCTTATCGGTTGCTTCAGTCCTGATATTTTGCGCGCTGAGTTGATATTTTTCGGAAATGCCTTCATCCTTGTTAGCTCCTATTTCTGTTGATTGATTACTTCCAACATATAATGTATCGTTATTCCCCACAGAAGTATCCATATCGTTACCGGCGCTGACAGTTATATTTTCACCGGCGCTGGTGGAAATATTCTCACCGGCGCTTGTGGAAATATCTACTCCAGCTGTTTCAGTGATGTTATTACCAGCGTCACGATTCATATCGACGCCGGCTGTCATGTTGATGTTATTACCGGCTTCCATGATTATATTATTTTTCGCATACATCTCAATGTTCCCGGTTGATTCCAGTTTGATCAGCTTCTCATCGGTAGAGTAGGTGAGGATGTAATTTTCCTTTTCGTTGTCGTAAATACGGATATAACCGCCGTCTCCTATGTCGTGTATTTCGATTGTATGTCCGTTTCGCGTGCGGATGGCTTTGATGTCGTTTTCAGGGTCAGGCCAGTTAGTGCCCGGTTGTTGCTGCCCATGCCATAATGTGCCTGCTACGTACGGTTTCTCGGCGTTACCGTTTTCAAATGCAACCATTACTTCTTCTTCGAGTTCGGGGATAAAGTAGAAGCCTTTGTTGTCACCGCCATGAGGCTGGGATATGCGAATCCATGGGGTCATCAGGCTGTCGTCCTGCTCCTGTTGCCACAAGAACTGTACGCGCACCCGACCTAATTGTTCGGGGTCGTTGTTTTCTTTTACTACCGCGCGCTGGCTTTCAATTTTAGGGCTGTGGTCTTCGTAAGTGTATGGAGGATATTCGCAAGAAGAAGGAATAGCCGTAAATTCGTTTTCGTAGTTGCCGTTATTGTTGGCGACATGTATTATCTTGCATATTAACAATTCGTCGTGAAGGCATGTTCCGGTTTTTTGTCCGCCCTCTTCGAAATATTCCTTAATTTTAAAAACGCTTCCTATTTGTAAATCGGCGCGATTGGAGTTGCCGTGACAGGTCATCATTTGGGCTTTCTTTCCTAACCCTTGAACCTTAACGGAATATTCGGTTTCGTCAAAAGAACAATCTTCCGGAGCGGAGACTTTCAGGTGCTGGAACGTTTCTTTTTTGTATTCAGATTGTGAGTGGTCGTAGGCGATGTCGGTCATGTTGTGCATAGACTGACCGGTGACTGAAAGTCCATCGTTTTTTGTGTTTACATATTCCAGGTAATTATGATGTGCATGTGTAAAGTTTAGGTGCTCCATGTTTACATAATACTGATAATTAAGCACATCATATCCTAAATGAAGTGGTTCGGAGAGGGTTAATTTTTTAATTTTTCCGAACACCAATTCTTTGCCGTTATGATATAACCATTCGCCGAACCGACCGGCTAAACGGTTGATAAAAGCATAATTTGTTTCATTGTATTGTACGATGTAGGGGATTTCGTCCGTCATGTTAGGGTCGTTTTGAACGGGAATTTTGTAGGGTTCCAACGTTTTTGAAACGATATTTTTCAGACTTTCATTTTCATACGAATAACAATGGGGGTTGTCGAATAGAAAATAGTCGGGACTAAAGGCAATGATTTCAATTACTAATCCCGCTTTTAAATTTTTCCGTGCAGAATTAACATTAAAAACGATTCCCTTAAACTCCAACGTATCGGTGTTTAATTCCCTGTTTTCATCGCTACGTAATGTGCTTAGGAAAAACTCAATATTTTTACCCATCAAATCGTCCGACAGGGAAAAACGGATGTCTTCCCCGTTTTCCCGTAATGTGTCCTTGTACATTAGAAAACGCAGTTCGCTTGGTTTCTGAAGTTCCTGCGTTAAGCGGATATCGGTGAAAACATAATCGTCATATGTTTTCCCGTCAATCCTGATTTCTATTTTATCTGCCAGAATAGCCATAATAAAAGTATATGAATATTGTCACTTCTGGTCATTCTTAAAAACAATCGTTCCAATATGGATTTCAGCGGCGCTGATAGTTATTTTGGAATACATCTGTACATTGTTATGTTTATTGAAGTATTCATACAAACGAATACAATACGCGCTTTTAAAACTCAAATTCTTAATCGCATCTTCTCCTAACTCTACTACTGAAAAAACGATTTCGCCGTCTTTTTGTTCGGTAGCGCTTTGCATCCACTCATAGAGGGACAAGTCATTTTCATCGGGCGTTATAACGATAAGGTGAATAAACCCGCCGGTTGCCCGTCCTGCCGGCTGTCCGTTCTCTTTTACCGGCTTTGTAAATTCGTATTCACATTCTAATATATCGTACTTATTCCCGTCGAGGCTTAATTGTGCTTTATGTGCCATAGTATCCGTTATTATAAATTTTCATGTTGATTTTTCAAAAAAAGTCATACCGATTGCCCGCAGGCAACCGGCATGACAAACCCGTACTTACTTCCAATCGTTTTCGTAAGAGATCGGCCCATTGACAATTTTCTTGCATACAATAGTGATTTCTTCCCAATGCGCTAAGGGAGTACCCACCTGGTCGGATTGCTTGTCTTCCCAGTGTTCGACAAAATCGACGCAATAAGCGCCCTCAAATTCAACTGATTTCATCTTTTTGTCTGTGTCCGAGGAATTCATGAAAACGAGAGAACCTTTTTTAGCTAACGATTTACTTGTCATCCACTTCAAAAGGTCTACATTACCGTCATTGAGTGCTTTCACGCGGACGATAATTTTTCCGCCACGAGGAATACCTGCCGGTTGGTTCTCTTTGTCAATCGCTTGATTGAACGAATACGTAACGGCTGCCGCTTCACGATCGGCGAATCCGTCAACTTTCAAGGTTACTGGTGTTGTTGCCATAAAAATGTTGTTATTAAAAATTAATAATTAGGAAAACTGTAAAATATTATTCTGTTGTGTCGCATTTTCTACTGTTACGATCAGCCGAGAGTTTGATTGTGAAATTTTTAGCCGCAAAATAGGGAACAATATCAATGTCTATTTTTACTTCTTTCGTTTTAGAGTCTTGAGAAGGCTCGCCTACAGTGTAGTCGGCAAACAATTTACCGTGTCCCTTGTAATCGTTCAGATAATCCTGGATGGTTTTCTTCAATTGATCAGGCGAGTTGTAAGGGTCCCAATTTTCGAGCGCGATTTTATGGACATAGTGCATCAGCGTCTTTTTCACCCAATCGAACACCCTGACAATGGGATATTCTTTCATGGCAGTAACAGACCCTGTGTACAGGTTGTTATTATTGTACGCCATGACCCGCCCTTCCGAGAATACCATTGGAATGACCTGATTGTCCCACAATCCGGTTATCTCTTCTTTCATCATATCGATACGGACGCCTTTTATTTCGCTTAAAGTTCCATATTTTTCACCGGCAGCGCCCTGTGCTATCGGGATTTCAGGATTATACATTTTTCCGGCAAGGGCGCCTGCGGACGGAATATATAAAGGATCGGTTTCGCCGGCAACCGCTTCGGAGCGCCGGCCTACCAACCAATTGGCGGTTACTACCGCATTCTGCAATGCTTTATCGGCGTCTTTGTACTCTTCGGTATGCTCATGTAAAATATCATAATCCCGGCAATCCATCGCATCGGTAACTACTAACAATTTATAATCGTAAGCCATTTTCGCCCACAAATCACGAATTTGTTTATCTTTAAAAACGTTACCCGGTAAGGCTACAATGCTGTAATTATCTTTCAGGCTAAGACGTCCGAAAGCTTCATAAAGCATCTGTTTAATATCCTTGAAACTTTCCGAATCGCTATTTGTCAGTTCTTCCGTTTCGCCGTTATCGTTGAATTTTTCTACATTCACCAACCGGATATTAAGTATTTTATCGACTCCGGCATTTTTGAAAAAGGCGTCCAACGTGCGGTAGGCCGTTTCTAATTTTTTTGTTTTTAGGACTGCCGTTTGGAGGTTGTTTTTCAGTATGTTTTGATACTTATCCCTTTTTTGGACACATAAATCCACATATTCTGAGGCGGATTTTTTATCTTCGTCCAATATTTCCAACCACGTATTAATGTCTTTAGCTAATCGTTCCCGCCTTGATTTGAATTGATTTTCGGTCAGGAAAATCCTTTTTGAGGCCGGACTGTTGGGGTCCATATCAGCGATTTCGGGCATAAAAGCGGTAACCGCTCTGAAGCCGCCGTATCTTGTCAATAAATCGGATACCGGTTTTGCAGGTTGTCTTACCTGTTCTTGCGGTTCAACGCTCCCTTGTTGTTGTAATTTACTCTCAGCCATATTTCTTATCTTTTAATTAATTATTTATTATCCGTTTAAGTCCGTTAGAATTGATTCAAGAAGACTTCTCAATTCGTTTCTTGCCTGCGCATCTTTTAAAATATCACGCAACCGGGCGTTTTTCTCAATTTGCTTCTGTACATTTTCACAGTTTTCCTTTTTGCTTCTCAAATCGCTTAAAAAGGGACTGTTATTAATCAGATTTCCTTTACCGTTATTGATATCAAAATCTTTCATTTCATTAAAATTCAGCGTCTCTCGCTTTGCCTCTCCTTCTTCGCCCGTAAATTCAACTTCTACCGAAGGTTTGAAATAGGCAAACACTTCCCGCATTGTTCGGGGATACACTCCTCTTTTTTGACCGTTCTCTTCAACTTCTTTCATTGCCAATCCCCTGTTCTCGAAGTTGACATTGGAGGTAAATTGGTCGACATATAGGGTTTTGTTCTGTGACAAACCTTCTATTCGTGCAAAAGATTCTTCATCTTCGATCCTTGACAGATAATTTTCTTTACTCATATTGATTCTATTATTAATTTGATTAAACTTATTGTCATTTTTTTTTAAAATTCTATTAATGAGTGCGGTAAACTTTCGCCATATTTTATGATTAGTAAATCCACTCATACTTGCCGTCTTTATGAATTAGCTCTACCTTGTCTCCTGTTTTTATCTCGCCCGAAATGATCATTTTGGAAAGCGGACGGCGAATATGGTTGCGAATAATGCCTAATATCGGACGGGCGCCCAACTTGGACGAAAACTCGGACATGGCTAACGCCCTTTTGGTATCGTTGGACAGTGTCAACGTTATATTCAGTTCGGCCAGTGTCTTTAAGAGATTTTTCAGGTGGATATTGAAAATCATAAGTACCATATTTTCGGTGATAGGCGAGAATGGGATAATTTCGGTTAAACGTCCTAAAAATTCGGGTTTAAATTTCCGTTCTATCATTATTTGCTTTAACTCGTTGGATGATGGTATTTCGCCAGCCTCAAACGACCTGACGATATGTTCGCTTCCTACATTGGATGTAAAGACGACTAATGCGTTGGAGAAATCGCCTGTCCGGTTTAACTTGTCATGAATCCTGCCCTCGTCCATGATCTGCAAAAAGATGTTGAACACGTCGGGATGGGCCTTTTCAATTTCGTCAAACAGTACAATAGCGTATGGTTTCTGGCGGATTTTATTTACTAACAAACCGCCCTCTTCATATCCGATATAACCTGCCGGAGCGCCTATCATGGTAGATACGGAATGGGATTCCATAAATTCCTGCATGTCGAAACGAATAATCGCCGTTTCGTCCTGAAACAAAAATTCGGCTAAGGCTTTTGTCAACTCGGTTTTCCCTGTCCCTGTAGGCCCTAAGAAAAATACGGATGCAATTGGTTGCCCTTTTTTGCTAAGTCCTGAACGCGATTCATAAATGGCATCCAATACGGTTCGGATAGCATAATCCTGACCTACTACCCGTTCTTTGAGTATCGCTTCGGCGTTTGCTAATTTATCGCGTTCCTTCGTTTGTATTTTTCCCATTGGGATTCCCGTTTGTTGCGCAATCACTAAAGAAAGGTCGGCAATTTCAACTTTTGTGCGTTTGTTCTTAGCCAGGTCCAAAAGTTCATTTAAAACCGTTTCGAGATACCGGATTTTCACGTCGTTGCTTTCCATCGCCGAAAAATCTACCCCGGCATCCAACTGTGAAGTCAACAAGAAGCTTAACCGGTTAAAAATTTCATGATGCAGCCATTTCAATTCAAAAGCGGTTTTCTCTTTGCCGGATTCATTGGCGGCTGTTTTTAATTCCGCCAATTTGCCGCGCAACAATCCTATATCCATTCCGGAGATATCATTCATGGAGTGAATATGCGATAATGTTTTATCTATCAAGTCGAAAGCCGAATCGGGCAGGCTGCGTTCGCCCATATATCGTTTGGACAGCCGGATGGCTTCGGTAACGACCTCGTCGGATACCTGCAAATTATGGTGCATTTCATACCGTACTTTTGCGCCTTTTATAATGCGGAAAGCCATTTCGAAAGAAGGTTCTTCTATCGTGAATTTTTCGATTTTTCCCGTAAATTCCTTGTCTGTTTCTAAATTTTTGGTAAACCCTTCGACCGAAGCCGTAGCAATCAGACGTATGGTATTTTTGTTCAATTCCTTTTTCAACAGAGTTGACACACCATAAGCTAAACTTTGTTTTTCGAAAAGTTTATCAATTCCTTCAATCACAAGGACTGTATTTCCAACATCCCCCAACTCATTTAGTACCTTTTTAGCACGGTCTTCAATTTCGCCTTTATAATTGGCTTCTGACAAAATGGCAGGCAAATCCAATTCGAAAACCATACCGTCTCTCAAATATTCAGGCGTCTCGCCTTTCATTACCCGCTGAACGAAAGCGTCTATCAAAGCGGTTTTCCCGATACCGGATTCACCCACGATTAACACATTCGATTTTGAGTTCTTGCCTAAGGTGTCGAAAATGGTTTGCAACTCTTTTTCGAAGCCGACAATAACCGGCATATAGCCGCATTGCGCTTCCATATTTTTGTTGATGGCATATTTGGACAGGTTTTTTCCGCTGTGGCTTATCTGTGTTATAGGTTTTCCTTGTTCACCCGCCGTTTTTGGTTTGTTCAGGTTTGACAATACCTCATCGGCTGTCAGAGGCAGCGTTTTTAATTGTTCAAACGTAAAACCGACTCCGGGCGTTACTAATGCGGCTAATATGAAAACCGGTTCCAATTGCGTAGCTCCGTAATTGGAACGGATATTCTCCGCTTCGCTGATAACCGACAGGCACTCATCGGAAAACGACAGGCTGAAACTTGGCCTTGACGACTTGGTCAACAATCTGGTTCTAGCATTGATCCAATCCAAGATATAGTAATAGTCCTTACCCATGTTTTCAATGAAATCGACTAAGCCGGTTTCTTTGTGTAAAACAGCCTTTAGCAAGTGGGTAGGCTCTATCGCCAGGTTCATATATTCGTTTGCAAATGATTCGGCAATACGGAGCGCGTTTTTGGATTGTTCGGAAAAGTTGTAATTATTAACCATTTCGAGAATAACTAAATTTTATTATGGTTTTTAACAAAATCTTCAATAAAAATGCGCGTCAGTCACGGTAATTAAAGACTAACTTACTTATTTTCATTCAATTGGATTTATTCAACAGGAACTGTCTTACTGAAAAATCCCGCCAAAAGTAATATAGAATACAAATCCGTCATTAGTTAAAATATTATCCGGTCGAAAATACTAATAAATCCTATTATTGATTGAGTAATCTGAAAATATCAGGAATGGAAAAACCTTAGAACCGATTCCTTTTTGCCGGCGGACACTGGCAAACCTTTTCCGGTGTTTAGCACAATATAACCGGATGTCTTTCCCTTTTGATCGGTTTTTTTATTGTATCCCCGGAAATATTTTGTTACATGCAGAAGGTTAATTACGTATTTGTCATGGATTCGGACGAATGGCTTATCCGTCAAAGATTCCTTGAAGAAGCCAATGTTTTTGGTTGAAGTGATTATTTGACCGTTAATGAGATTGAAAATTGTTTTTTCGTGATCAGCCTCTAAGTATAAAACGGATTTCAGATCCACATAAAATAATCCGTCGTAAACGGGGATAGAATATTTAGCAATATGATTATTTTCCAGCACATTTTTCCTGCTTCTGGAAACGTCGATGATCTGCCCGTTTGTCAAAATGACATGTTTCCTCGTTCCTTTGTAATACTTGACAAGTTTATGCACATTTATTATATATGAATTATGTACGCGCGCGAAGGGTTTACCGAGTAACTCATGTTCAAAATACTTTAATACCTTTGTCACTGTAATCGGTTTTTCCCCTTCAAGATGAATAATAGTCGTGTTATTGCTTGATTCAAGGAAAAGTATCTTGACTAAATCAATGTAGTAATAACCGAATGACCCCTCAATTATTGCGGGAACCGGCAATTTTTCTTCTATTTCAATGATATCATGTTGTGATTCGGTAAACATATCTATTTCCTATTTCGTTATTATCCGACTTTCTCAAAAACAAAAGGTGCATCTTCAATTCTTTCTCTTCATAGTTCAAAACTACCGATTTAAAAGAAAAGAAAACACACCTGAAAAAGGGGTGCGTTCATCCTGAGCTTTTCTCTGTTTGCTTTAAAAATTGGTCGTTTTAGTCTTGAGAAAATGCTGACGAAGCATAATTATACTAATAATTCTCTACATTTTTACATCATATTTTCACTTTTTGATAAAATAAAAAAAGGTGTGAACCTCTACTTTTCTTGTAAGACTGAGGTACGACCAAGCACCGGCAAACAACAAGAAAAGCCACAGGAACACACCCCTTGTCGGGATGTATTCGCCAGGTTTCCTCTCTGTTTGCAATGAATTGGTCGTTTCCAGCCTTGAGATTCCACTGTGAATACTATATTTAAAATCCATCGTCTCTTAACGTTTTAAGGGACAAACCGGTGCAAATATACGTATTTTTTGGATTATTACAATTGATGAACTATTTTTTTCTTTTTTCCTTTAAAAACGTTGAGAACCCGTTTTTCATGATCTACGACAAGAAGAGTTCCGTACTGAGAGAAATGCTTCCGATCCTCGAAAAAGTGGTATAGACAAACCGTCCTTTGCTTATCATTGCCGAATACATTGACAACGAAGTGTTGGCTACCTTGGTTGTAACCCGTAACCTAAATCGCGCAATTGACGCTTTGAATTGAACGAACTGACCGGCTTAATAAACGAAGATGTGTGTCACTTTAATTGATTTTCCAATAACCTGTTTTGTCCGAACCTACTCGTTCAATTTTGTTTTCTGTTTTTAGAATTTCGATTTGTCGATAGATTGTTCTTTCAGTTACAGAAAGCATTTTTGCCAATTCTTTTACTGTAATGGTAGGCATTTGGCCAATTATTTCAACAATTTTATCTTTTGCACTGACATTTGCACTGACATTTACACTGACATTGTCGGCAACTATGGGTTGTTTTTGTTGTTCTTCGTCTGTTTCTGAAATATCAGAAATCAATCCTTTTATCATTTGCAGAGAGAAATCCAATTTTTTAACAACAAACGCATAGATATAATCGTAAAATGGCTTTATCTGTTCGATCGTAGCATTTGCGCCATTAAAGGGTTCTTTGCCTGTATTTTCATCACATTGACTCAACGCATTGAGGTAATTTTTGCGGTCAGCTGTGGGAACTACCACCATTGGGTAATTGTGTCGCAAAAGGATGTAATTTACAAGCAGTCGGGCAATCCGTCCGTTGCCGTCTTCAAATGGGTGAATACGTATGTAGCGGTAATGAAACAGTGAAGCCAATTCTACTGCCGACAAAACCGCTTTCTGTTCTTCGGAGTTGTACCAATTTACTAAATCACCCATAAGTGAAGGAGTTTCTTCGGGCGAGGCATAATCAAATATTTCGCCTGCGAGTGTGACAACTGAATTTGGGCGTGTTTTGTAAACTCCTGTATGAATTTTATACCGATAACTGCCATCGTGGCTTATTTTGTAAAAGTCGCCTGCAAGAATGGTGCGGTTCAAATAACGAATAAAATTTTCAGATAATGGTCGTTCTTTGTCCAAGGCCTCAACTTTCATCATTTCAAGCCCTACATTGTGAGCCTTCATTTCTTCGCAATCGCGAAACAATGCCTCGCCTTTTATTTTACCAAAAAGCAATAATAATTTGGTTTGGCCATATGTAAGCGTGTTACCTTCCAAATGATTAGAATTGTAATTGAAATCTATTGTAAACGCTTGGTCGAATCGCCTTTGAAGTGCGGTATTCAAGGGCTGTGCATCGCGCCATTCTTTTAATAAATTTTCTATACTTTGTTGTTTAGGCATAATGATTAATATTTTGATTCAATGGTATACATATCTATCTCTATCTATTTCGTTATTTTACGACTTTCTCAAAAACAAAAGGTGCATCTTCAAATCTTAACGTTTCTAAGGGACAAAACGGTGCAAATATACGTCTTTTTTGGATTAGTTCGATTCTTGACCTGTTTTTTTCTTTGAAAAAGTTTGGGGGTCGGAAAAAATGATGTATGTTTGTGCGATTTTTTGACGATTTTTGTAGGGTTTTTGTTTGCTTGTCGATCATATAGACAGTGAAACATTTTTATTAACTATTAAAAAACATCTTTTATGAGGACAAATGTATTATTATTAGGATTAATTGTTGCTTTACTGAGCAACGGAACGGCCTTAAACGCACAGGATGACTTTTTTACGGTCAGCGGGGTGGTTAGGGACAGGAATACTAAGAAAGCGATTGAATATGTGAATGTCTCAGCCCTCGGAACGAATGTCGGAACGATTACGAATGAAGACGGGGAGTTTACGCTGAAAATTAATAATTCGCTGAATGTTAAAGAGATTCAACTGTCGCGTCTTGGGTATTTNAATGCGCTTGTTACGATTAACAGGAANGACAANGAGGCGAAAACGTTTTTCCTTTCNCCCGAATCGATCGTATTGAGCGAAGTGTTGGTTTTTAGCTGGCGTAATCCGCGCGATTTAGTGAAAGCCGCTATTGACAAAGTGGAGGATAACTATTCGATGAAGTCGGAAATGCTAACCGGTTTTTACCGGGAAACGGTTCAGAAGCGCAGAAGTTATATCACTATCTCCGAGGCTGTCATCGAGATTTTCAAGGCGGCCTATAATATGCCGCCCGACAGGGATCAGGTAAAAGTGCTCAAAGGACGTAAACTGATGAGTCCTAAGTTGTCCGACACATTGAGCGTAAAGTTTCTGGGAGGGCCTAA
>JGI24702J35022_10000088_pt1 | contig 41128 bp, 42 predicted proteins | sample TergutTh196P4_FD_35022 | JGI IMG/M metagenome (IMG submission 35022) | reverse complement strand
CGGCGCGCCGCCTCATGGTGGCATTGCCATCGGCTTGGATCGTTTGGTGATGTTGCTGTCAGGCGCGGAGAACATTCGTGAGGTAATTCCTTTCCCCAAGAATCAAAATGCGGTTGATATGTTATTTGAAGCTCCCTCACCCGTTTCCGAAGAACAGTTAAAAGAATTGCATATCGAGTTGCGTAAAGAATAAAACCAGAGGAGAAAAAGGGTCGTCATGAAGCTAATAGAACGCAAAAAAGAAAACCACCAAGAGATTTTTACACTTGAGTTGGCGCCAGAGGAAATGGAGGCGGCTTTGGAAGACGCTTATCGTCATCTTGTCAAAGAGGTTGATATTGATGGTTTTCGCAAGGGGAAAGCTCCACGTGAAATACTGGAACAACATGTCGGGAAAGATGGTCTTTTTGAACATGCCACCAAAGAATGTCTGCCTCCGCTACTTGATGAAATGTTAGTGGATAATGGTATCAAGGCTTTTTCAGCGCCTTCGATAAAAATTGTAAATCGGGAGCCAGCAACTTTTGAGGCTACGGTTCCTTTACCTCCGGAAATTACTTTGGGCGATTATCATTCGATAAAAATGAAGCCTAATCCCGTGGTTATTGTCGATTCCCAGATTGATGACATAATCAAGCAAGCTCAACAGGAGAATGCTGATTGGAAATCGATAGAAGAACCGGCCGCAATGAAAGACCGGATAATTATGGATATTACCAGTGAGGTTAATGACACTCCGTTCATTTGCGCGGAACGGGACGATTTTCAGTTGAATCCTGGCTGGCGTTTTCCGGCCCCTGGTTTTTCAGAGGAATTAGTGGGAGTAAAGAGCGGTGACGTAAAAGATTTCAAGCTTAATTTACCGGATACTTTTGCCGATAAATCAATAGCAGGCAAAGAAGTCCATTTTAAAATTACCGTGCATGAAGTGCTTCGCGAAACTCTACCGGAGATTAATGATGAATTTGTGAAAAAAGTATCTGAAGGTTGCAGTACAATGGAGGAATTCCGACAGCTAATCAAGGATAATCTCACTCGTCGGGATGAAGAACGAGAAGCAGTTGATTTTGAGAATAAAGTTTTGGAGGCGCTGGTAGAGCAAAGCCAGATTGCATACCCGCCGGTTATAGTTGAATATGAACTCAATCGCATGTTACGGGAGTATGTTGACCGGGTACGGAATTCAGTTCAAAGCGAAGAAGAGTTTAATGTAATCATGAAGTCGAATTCGGAGGAAAAGCTGCGCGAGTCATATACTCCGAAAGCTGAGCAACGAGTAAAACAAAATTTGGCAATCGGCAAAATCATCGAACTGGAAAAAATTGAAGCGACGGACGAGGATGTTGATAAGCGGATTACTATGATTACCGCTCAATACGGTGATGACCTCAAAATGCTTCAGGAAAGAACGGAGTATCTCAATAAGCCCCAAAATCGCGAGGCACTACGTAACTGGCTGGCGATAAACAAAGCCGTTCAGTGGCTTATTGACAAGGCAAAAGAAGATTAATTCATTAAAAGGAGGAAATGGCATGCAATTTCAAAACGTCATCCCGATGGTTATAGAAAGTGGCGCTCGCGGTGAGAGAGCCTATGATATTTATTCGCTTTTGCTTAAGGAACGTATAATTATTTTAGGAACTGCAATTAATGATCAAGTTGCCAACAGCATCGTTGCCCAATTGCTCTATCTTGATCGCGAAGATCCTGAAAAAGATATTAGCCTTTATATTAACTCCCCGGGCGGAGTAATTAATGCGGGTTTGGCGATTTATGATACCATGCAACTGATTCGTCCCCCGGTATCCACTATTTGTTTAGGGTTGGCTGCCAGTATGGCCACGGTTCTTTTATGTTCGGGTGCCAAGGGTAAACGATTTGCTTTGCCTAATTCCACAATCCATATGCATCAAGCTATTGGTGGTGCTCAGGGGCAAGCAACTGATATCGAGATTGCCGCACGCGAGATTCTGCGTGTTCAAGACATTATCCGCAATATTTTGGCAGAAAACACCGGTCAGGATCTGGAGAAAATTAAACACGATACCGATCGCGATTACTATATGAATCCGGTTCAGGCAAAGGACTATGGGTTAATAGACGAGATCCTCATGAAACCGGAAGCAAAGCAGGAAAAATAGTTCTTTACAACAAAAGCCTTGTGAGATTAAAAGGATCCCAGCGTTTATTTGGATATTGCCTATATCGCTGATGCTTTACGCTTATACTTTTTCTTTAGGCGGCGTAAAAGGCTTCGATAAAATACGGTTATATTCGGTCTCTTGCCAAAGACTGTCGATTGTAGGATGCTTTGTTTAAATTCGTCACAGGTGTTGAAGTCGGGGATGGTTATATATGCTCGACCGATTTCCATTTTGGAATGGGCATCTGAACCAGCCCCGATAGGTATGTGATGCTGGCGAGCAAACTTTTCCGGTAGTTTGAGATTCTGCATAAACGGAATCGTGCGAGCGTTGAAAGCCTCGATAATATCTATTTGGTCAACAATACGCTCTAAAGTACTAACTTGCATAGCGGAGGAACGATAGCGGTCGAACGGATGGGGAATGCAGGCTAACCCGCCTTGCGAATGAATGCGCCGAATGGTTTCTTCCGGTGAGAGTCCGTTTGGTATGCTCTCATTGAGGAAAAGACCGATGATTTCCCCTTCACTGGAAGCTACTTCTTCTCCAACGATTAGTTTGCAGGTGAATTTTTGACGTGAAAGCTCAAGCGCTCCTTTGGCAGTTCCATGATCGGTAATAGCAATCGCTCCTAATCCGAGTTTTTGACAACGCTCAGAAATCTGTTCAAATGTGATGTCAGAGTCCCCTGAGAAATGAGTATGGAGGTGAAGATCAACTTTAATCAAGATTGCTATCCTTTTATAGACTTCTTTCGTTACTTTTTAGCGGTTGAAAGTGTACGTATTTTACCACTTTCCATTACCACACTGTCTTCAATGCGTATACCGCCCCAATCGGGCAAATAAATACCCGGCTCTATGGTGAAAACCATTCCATCACATAATTGGTTTTGGGCAGATATTCCGAGGCGCGGCCCTTCATGAATAGCTAACCCAATGCCATGCCCCAGTCCGTGTCCAAACTGACTTCCGTATCCGGCTGTTTCAATAACGGTGCGAGCTATGTTGTCTGCCTCTGTGCCACTCATGCCATGGCGGACCTTTTCTATTGCGGCGGCTTGTGCTTGGAGGACGACAGCGTATATTTGGTTGAACTTTTCGTCTCGCTTTCCCAAACAAAATGTGCGGGTAATGTCGCTGGAGTATCCTTGCCAATTGGCTCCGATATCAATAATAATCGGTTCTTGTTCTTTGATTCTGTATGAACTTGGTCGATGGTGCGGAAGAGCCGAGTTTTTACCTGCTGCCACAATCACGGCAAAGGGAATGGGCTGACTTCCGTTTTCACGCATATATTTTTCGATTTCCCAAGCTAATTCAATTTCACTCATGCCAGTGCGGATAATTTCTGCCGCGTGTTCAATAGCATTGTCACTTATGGAAACCGCTTTTTCAATCAGGGCTATTTCCTCGATTTCCTTGATCATACGTAGGTTTTCGACTAACCCGTTTATCGGTTTGAGTGTGAGTTCTTGCGGCTCAAAAAGAGTTTTGATTTGACTGTAATCGTCATAAGTGAGAGCATCAGTTTCAAAAAACAACTCGGTTTGTTTGAGCTCGATTAGACATTCGACAAGCCACCGGTCAAGTTTACCTTTGCATTCCAATAGCACGTAGGAGGGAGCCTGTTCTTTGGCTTGTTCGATGTAACGAAAATCGGTTGCCAGGATTTGTGTTGTGGCGGTAATCAGAAGATAGCCGGAAGAACCAAGGAATCCGGATAAATAAGCACGATTTTCCGGTTGCGAAACCAAAAGCGCAGGTATGTTTTTTTCGGCAAGAGTCGAGCGTAATTTTTCTAAACGTTTAAGATATCTCATTTTTACTTTCTTGACTGGCCAATGGATGAGCCGCCATGTATACGCGACGGGCTTGGTTTTGTGTGACGTGGGTATAAATCTGTGTGGTGGACAGATTGGAGTGGCCTAAAAGATCTTGCACCACACGTAAGTCAGCTCCCCCATCAAGCAGGTGAGTGGCAAATGTATGCCGTAACATATGCGGGTGTACGCGTTTGGATAAACCGGCAGCGGTGGCATACCTTATGACCAGTTTTTGAACCCAACGTGAACTGAGACGTGTGCCACGATAATTAATAAACAAAGCTTGCCCGGAGTGTTTGTTGGCAAGAAGAGGTCGTATGTCTTGAACATACATTTGAAGTGACCGAGTGGCCGGAGCCCCGATGATGACTAAACGTTCCTTGTTGCCTTTTCCGTGCACCCTAATCTCTCTTGCTTCCATGTCAAGTTGGTCAGTGTTCAACCCCGCAAGCTCGCTTACTCGCAGACCCGCTGCGTAAAATAGCTCAATTATGGCATGGTCACGTTTCCCCAGCAGTGAGGTGTGGTCAGGCTTAGATAACAGTTCATGCATTTCTTCAATGTTTAAAAACTCGGGCAGATGATGTTCCCTCTTGGGAGAAACGATTAATTCCATGGGATTGTGCTCAATGAGTTTTTCGCGCATTAAAAAGTGGTAAAAAGAGCGTATGACCGATAACTTGCGGGCCAAACTTACCCTTGCAATTTGCTGATCAACCAGGTGGCTAAGATAAGAGCGAATCGTAGCTTTGTCGACTTCCGTTAATGTTCTGATTCGGCAGTGTTCAAGATACTGAAAAAAACCTTTGGCTGTACCGCGCTGATTATTGCCGAGCAGGTCACTTTGGTAGTTGCGGATGGTATATTTTGAGGCATGTTTTTCTGTCTCAAGGTAGTTTACGAATCGGCTCACCAGTACTTGTGCTTCGGCAGAGATGGTCATTCTTCAGTCTTTTTACCTCGATATTTACATTCGGTACAGCGAATGCCGCTGGCTCCGGCTTCAATTAGGAGTTTGCCGCATTTCGGACAAGGTTCGGAAAGCGGTTTGCCGTTGATGGCAAATTTATGGCGAGGATAGGCGTTGCATCCATAGAAGATTTTGCCTTTCTTGTTAAATCGCCCAACAAGCATGCCACCTTCGGTGCAGCCTGGGCAAGGCACATCAGTTTTAATACGGAAATTGGTGTGATATTTGCATTCGGGGTAATTGGAACAGGTGATAAACTTGCCAAAACGCCCGATTTTGAATACCAGTGCTTTTCCGCAATCAGGGCAATCCTCACCGGTCGGTTCATCCGCCAGTTGCACTTTTTGAATGGAGTCGCTAGCTTTACTCAGACATTGTTCCAGTGGTTGATAAAAATCCCTTACCGTATCAACCCACTTCACTTCAGCGTTGGCCACTTTATCCAATTCGCCTTCCATGTGAGCGGTGTACTCAACATTAATGATGTCAGCAAAATTAGTCACCAGTAAATCGGTCACAATAAACCCCAACTCGCTGGGGTAGAAAGAGCCTCCTGTTTTACTGACATATTCACGGTCCTGGATGGTAGTCATTATTGGCGCATAGGTTGATGGCCTGCCAATACCGTTTTGCTCAAGCATTTTGATCAAAGTAGCTTCAGTGAAACGTAGCGGCGGTTTGCTGAAATTTTGTTCAGCGAAAAGCTCGTTCATTTTGAGGGCATCACCTTTGTTCAATTGAGGCAGGGATGAGGGTTTCTTGGTATCGTCTTCACCATCATCTTTCTGCTCAGAGTAAAGAGTAATGAACCCGGGGAACAGGTTGACTGACGTTTGAGTGCGCAACAGATAGTTTGTTTTGGCCGGTTTATTCTTGGCTTCAATATCAACTGTTGTATTCTCAAACAGGGCGTCTGCCATTTGTGAAGCCACCATACGTTGCCAAATCAGTTGGTATAACTTCCTTTGGTCGGCATTTAAATAGTCTTTGACGACCAAGGGGTGGCGCATAACCTGTGTCGGGCGGATTGCTTCGTGCGCTTCTTGAGCCCCCTTTACTTTTCGTGAGAACGAACGCGCTTTGAGTGGTACATAAGAGTCGCCATATTTTTCAGCGATGTATTGGCGTGTTTCGCTAATGGCATGTGAGGCTACATGGGTGGAGTCGGTACGCATATAGGTAATCAGACCTACATTGCCTTCTTCTCCCATAGAAAGTCCTTCATATAGCTGTTGAGCTAGTGCCATTGTTCTTTTGGCTGAGAAGTGGTAACGGCGCCAAGCTTCTTGTTGCATGGTGGAGGTAATAAACGGCGGTGCTGGTGAGCGCTTGGTTTGTTTGGTGGTAGTTTTAAGAACGCTGTAATCAGCTTTGCCAAGTTCGGCCATAACCGCGTCAGCGCTTTTTTTATTTCCCAGCGTTATTTTTTTACCGTCTGCCAATCCGACAAGTGTGGCACGAAAGGCTGGTTTGGTGGTTCCTTGCTTGACTAATTCAGCTTCCAGAGTCCAATACTCCACAGCGACGAACTTTTCAATTTCACGCTCACGGTCGACCACGATTTTTACCGCTACTGATTGTACCCTGCCGGCGGAAAGACCACGCCGTACTTTGCTCCAAAGCAGTGGCGAGAGTTTGTATCCCAAAAGCCGATCGACAACGCGTCTGGCTTGTTGGGCATCGACAAGGTTCATATTGATTGCGCGTGGGTGCTTGAAAGCCTCGCTGATGGCAGTTTCAGTTATTTCATGGAATATCACGCGATGGAAAGGGATGTTGTTTGCGCGGGTAGTTTCCTCAAGGTGCCAGGCGATAGCTTCGCCTTCGCGATCAGGGTCCGTGGCCAGAAAGACTGCTTTTGAACGTCCAGCCAGCTCTTTTAGCTCTTTTACAGTCTTGCTTTTATCCCGTGAAACGACATATTTCGGTGTGAAATTATTCTCAATATCAATACCGATACGGCTTTTGGGTAGATCACGAATATGCCCGAGGGAGGCTTTAATAACATAACCTTTACCCAGCATACTGGTGAGCGTTTTGGCTTTAGCCGGAGATTCAACTATTACTAAACTATTCTTTGCCATGATGTTCTTCTTTCTTATCTTTAAGGTGAGTCTGCGATATTGCCTGCATGCAATCAGCTTGGCATACTTAAAGCTGCCCAGACTTTCAAGTGACTATTCTAACACGGGGTTTTCATACTGGCAATTGAAAGTATATAATTCACGGATTGGTTTAAATGAGTAAAACAAATTGAATCGTTATGATTGCGTGATTGTGGGCGGAGGACCAGTTGGGTGTCATACGGCATCTGAACTGGCAAAACACGGGCATCAAGTGGCTGTCTTGGAGAAAAATCTCACTGTTGGCCAGCCGGTATGTTGTACCGGGTTAATAAGCTTCCAGTGCTTCAAGCAATATGCCATTCCAGTAGAACTGGTATTGCGTGAACTTAGTAGTGCCTCGGTTTATGCTCCAGGCGGTACTGTGTTACATTTGGCGCGTCCAGAAGCTCAGGCTGTTGTTATTGATAGAGGCGCTTACAATGCTCACATGGCACGTCAGGCGCAGGAAAATGGCGCTGACTATTTATTAGGGCATAGGGTGAGTGAAATAGTCCTTAATCCAGACGGAGTTATTTTGCGTGTTATACAAAACGGAAGAGAAGTATTATTCGCTACGCGCTCAGTAGCACTGGCTTGTGGCTTTGGTTCCCGGCTTCCGCAAGCTATCGGGCTTGGAAAAGTTGGTCAGTGGACGGTGGGGGCGCAAGTGGAAGTAGAGGCGACTGATTTGCGCGAGGTGGAAATATTCTTGGGGCGGGAACTGGCACCGGGATATTTTGCTTGGTTGGTGCCGGTTGAAGGAAAACGAGCGTTGGCGGGGTTAATGGCTGATAAATGTACTCATAAGTATTTGGAGCGGTATCTATCCATGCTACAGGAATGTGGCCGAGTTTCATCTATTCTTACCAAGCCGACATATCGGGGGATTACACTGTCGGCACCTTCACGTTTGTGCGCACCGAGGGTGATGTTGATAGGGGATGCTGCCGGCCAAGTCAAACCGCTTACCGGTGGTGGGTTGTATTTTGGTCTGTTGTGCGCAGATATGGCATCTTCTGCCTTACACAATGCGATTGAAAAAGATGATTTTTCCGCTCGTAGAATGAAGGTGTACAATGATGAATTGCGGAAAAAGCTTGGTAGAGAAATCCGTTTTGGTTGGTATGGACATAAATTATTCGCAAAAATGAGTGACAATACTATTCAGAGAATGGCAAAATGGGCACTTCGCCATAAAATGACAGAAAGGATTGCTGCTTCAACGCAAATCGCTTTTGACTGGCATGGTGCGGCTTTTTTCCACCTATTCAAACAAGGGTTGTGGCCTTTTGGATCCGACAAAAAAGATAAATAGATAGTTTTGAAAGGGCAGAAATGATGCAAGATATTGACAACATAACGCTTAAGACTGTGGCAAATCAATTTCTTGGGCAATTGCCTAAGGATGTAGCTAGGGCGTACAAACTTGAGGTTACCCTTTTTGTCGATTGGTTCGATGAAAAAAAGACTGTGGTGAATTTGGCAGCAATAGAGGTTGCCAGCTATGCCGAACGTTTTTCCAATGAAGCTCAGGATGAGCAAAAACTGGAAATTTTGCGTCGCTTTTTAACTTTTGTTAAAGAAAGTGGATATACAACTGTTCCTTTATCGGCTAGCGTTAAGGCGCACCGAGCGATTGCGCTAACCAACACTAAGGAAGTGCGCAAAAAGTCTCAATCTGATAGAAATGTGCTTACTCAAAAAGGATACGATGACTTACTTCGTGAGCGAGACAATTTATTGAAACAACGTCCGCAAGTACTAGAAGAGATTCGTCGCGCAGCGGCTGATAAGGATTTTCGTGAGAATGCTCCGCTACATGCCGCTCGTGAGCAATTGGGTTATATCGACGGCCGCATTCAGGAGCTGGAACAGGTCATCCGTAATGCCGCTATTATCTCTAGTGACAAGCACTCTCAAGGGTGCGTTTGTGTGGGCAATACGGTAACCCTAGTCATGCAATCCACCGGTAAAACGCTATGCTACACCATTGTGGGTCCTAAAGAGGCTAATCCTAGCCAAGGAAAGATTTCACATGTCTCTCCCATTGGGCAAGCAATTATTGGGCACCATGAAGGTGAGGTGGTGGAGGTTATTGTGCCGTCGGGAATAGTACGGTATCGCATAGAACATATCAATATCTCTTAAAAACTTTTGCATTTTGCATTTACTCATAGATGAGAAGTTATTGCCAAAACATCACGTTGGATGTTTTGGCAATAACTTCTACAGGACTGGTAACGATACGAGCCTAAACCCCAATAACTCTAATCCATTTTGCTATTGTGGCGAATACTATACAAATATGCTATAGTATAGATCACAAGCGAAAAGAGGGTTTTCTGGAGGGACTACGTTGCTCTCTAATTTACTATCAGAAGAAGTTCATCAGGAAAATATTATAAACGAAAGGACACAAAATGAATCAAACAACAAAGAGATTATTAGGGGTTTTGCTCACAACATGTGTAATTGGTGGCATTGCATCATTCAATATGCCGGTAAAAGCAGCGGTTATTTCTCCTGCCATATCAGCTGGGTACTATCACAGCCTAGCCTTGAAAAGCGATGGTACAGTGTGGGGTTGGGGTATGGGAGGGGGAGGACAGTTAGGGAATGGACTTAGCGGTTCTGGGCTAGAGCACGAACACACAACACCTGTGCAGGTGCTAGGAGTTGGTGGAAGCGGAAACCTCACTGACGTAATTGCTATATCAGCTGGTGGTTTTCACTCGCTTGCACTGAAAAGCGACGGCACAGTGTATGCTTGGGGTCAGAATTATCAATTTGGTCAGTTAGGCAACGGCACTTACACAAATAGCTCGATACCTGTGCAGGTGCTAGGTGTTGGCGGAATCGGGAACCTCACTGACGTAATTGCTATATCAGCTGGTTATCAATACTCGCTTGCGCTGAAAAGTGACGGCACAGTGTATGCTTGGGGTAGGAATTATTATGGTCAGTTAGGAGATGACACTACAACAAATAGCACAACACCTGTGCAGGTGCTAGGTGTTGGCGGAATCGGGAACCTCACTGACGTAATTGCTATATCAGCTGGTCATGAATACTCGCTTGCGCTGAAAAGTGACGGCACAGTGTATGCTTGGGGTGAGAATTATTATGGTCAGTTAGGCATCGACACTAATGGTATTGGCACAGATAGTTCGACACCTGTGCAGGTGCTAGGAGTTGGTGGGAGCGGAAATCTCGCTGGCATAATTGCAATATCGGCTGGTAAAGATCACTCGCTTGCGCTGAAAAGTGACGGCACAGTGTATGCTTGGGGCCGAAACGATCATGGTCAATTGGGAGATAACACTACAACGAGACGGATAGTGCCCGTACAAGTTAAAAGTGGGAGTGGAGTTAATCCTCTGGACAAGGTTATTTCTATCCAAGCGAAAGATTGTTCCTCGATGGTTTTAAAAAGCGATGGAACAGTCTGGACTTGGGGGATAATACAGCGGAAGGTATAGGAGGGATGCTAGGTGATGGTACTGATTCTGACCGATGGCTGCCTGTGCAGGTGCTAGGTGATAACGGAGTTGGTTTTCTGAATAATGTTATTGCTATATCAGTAGGTAGTGTCCACTCGCTTGCGCTGAAAAGTGACGGCACAGTGCATGCTTGGGGCTTGAACTACCATGGTCGGCTAGGCGATGGCACTAAGGAACACCGCGGTACGCCGGTGCTGAGTTTTGGGTTGGAGGTTGTCAAAACAACAACCGTAGCAGGTCCCACTGTTGTGACAACAAATACAGAAACGGTGACAACTTCGGTCCCGACGACATTATCTTCCACGGTTACGGTGACTCTACCAGTGACTTCAACTACAACGTTATCTTCATCAGCTACAGCTACGGTGACTGTACCAGTGACTTTAACTACGACGTCATCTTCATCAGCCACGGCTACGGTGACTGTACCAGTGACTTCAACTGCAACGTCATCTATCCCAACCACGATTACGACATCATTACCGACAACTGTAGTTACGACGGTTCCGGTTCCAACCACAGTTACCAATGTATTGCCAACAACAATTGAGTCAAGAGTTACAAACGAGGTAACGAATATGTATACGACTACAGTATCGGGTACTATAACGACGGCAGAGCAGCCATCAACGGGTTGGAATTGGTGGTGGTGGCTGTTAGTCATATCAGGGACAATACTTGGGCTTGCGGTGGGGATGGTAATAATGCGCGTAAAAGTAAAACGATTCTAAAATCACAGTATACTACTTAATGGGACAAGAGAAGGGTTGTTTGAGTTATCATCGATCCTTCTCTTTCTTTGTTTAAGGCGTGCTTATGAGTAGCTAATAAATTTGGTCTATTCTTTTACCACTGATATTTTAAACTGATTATTGAGTACTTCATGCCAAAAGTGGTTTATTGAATTGTGTTTTTGGTTTGGTGTATTATACTGTCAAATTTTTCAAAGGAGAGGAGTTTTATGACAGACAATCAACAGTCATCTTCTGGACTTCAGGAGAACATTGCAGGTGTTTTATGCTATCTCTTTAGTATTGCGGCAATTATTTTCATTATTATTGAAAAAACCAACAAAAATATCCGTTTCCACGCTTTTCAGGCTCTGATAGTGTATATTGCGTTCATAGTAGTTTGGATTGGGCTTGTCATTTTGATGATAATTCTCGGGGCTATACATAGCGCCTTGGCCGCTATTGGTGGAATCCTGATGTTTGTTTTTGCGATTGCAACGCTTGTAGTTATTGTTATGGCGCTTATTAAGGCCTATCAGTGTCAAAGATGGAGAATTCCTGTTATAGGGGATTTTGCTGAGAAACTAGCTGACAAATAATTTTGATAAAAGAGGGCGGGAGAAATGCCCCCGCCCTCTTTCAGAAGTGTTTGGTAGCTCTGTACGCTTGCTTTTACAAAGATGTTTGCTTAGATATGAGGTGGTTTGTGTGAAAAATGTGAAGCGTCGAATAGGTGTGAAAAGCAGTCATAAGGTGAATAGTAACTAAGTTTCTATCGCTTTGATGCTACCAAAATACAATTTTTAGATTGATTGCAGGAACGATTCTCTCGATTTTATGCGATTGATTCGGCATGGTTGTTGTTTTGTTTGCACTGCAGACGTAGGTATTGTATAATGCTTAAGGTTTCGGTTTAGGTTATTACATGCCTTCAAGTTGTTCTTTTACGCTGGATGACCAAAAACTATGAACTAAGTATATAAAGAGAGGAGGTCATCAATATGGCGTTTGAGGACAAACCAATCCAGTGTTGTGATTGTGGAGCCACGTTTATCTTCAGTATTCAGGACCAGGAGTTTTTCCAATCAAAGGGTTACACCAATGAGCCCAAGCGTTGCCCGTCTTGCCGTCAGGCTCGTAAATCCGAGCGCGGTGGGGGTGGTTATGCTGGCGCCCGCCAAATGTTCCCGACAGTTTGTGCAAGCTGTGGAAAGAATACCGAGGTCCCTTTCCAGCCTCGTGGCGACAAGCCGGTCTATTGTAGCGATTGTTATCGCAATATTCAACGTTAATAAGACATTGACAGGGCTTGCTATGTTGGCTGACACACGTGTCAGCCAACATAGTATTGTTTATGCTTCAAAAGAGGAGGTGAAATTTAGTGTCTTTAAAAGTGACAATTCGTGAAGGCGAATCGCAAGAATCGCTTCTTAAGCGTTTCCAGAGAATGGTACAGACGGAAGGTGTGTTGCGTGAAGCCAGGTCTCATGAATATTTCATTTCCCGTGGCGATGCTGAACGTATTAAAGCTAAAAAAAGTGCCCGTCGCCGAAAGCGGCAGGAAGGGATGTCAAGACCTAGACAGTATTAGATTACTGCTCAGTGGCTTGGATTTGCTTGTAGATAATTGTGGCGGCTTCTGTCCGCCACAATTATTTTATGGGAGGGTAACTTTTGTTAGCCTTTTTTCCATGCTAAATATTTTTGTGTCATTTGAGTGTCAAGATGACATATCTGTGGATAAAAACAAGCGCTTTTTGAGTTGCAAGAATCACACTCGGGGCAGGTGAAAACCTCAAATTGGTGATACAGCAGAATGCTCATTATCCTCCTGACTAGTTCCGAATCAAACATAGTATTTAGGGTGAGCCCTGTTTCATTGATATCCAAGTTTTGGATATGCATGGCATAAGTGGCTTCCCGTAGACAGCGATAAAAAGCAAGATCTTCCAGCGGTAAATAGCTTTCTTTTATAAATTTGTCCAGATTTTCTATCCCTCTTTTATATTCGCCATCTCTACAACAGAGAAGGTACTTAAAGCACAGATTGTTGGTTTGATTAAAGTTGGAATTAGCGTTTAACGGAAGCCCTGTCAAACGCTTGATGGATTCATAATCCGAGTAATAATTGTTGTCAATGAAGTCCACGACGGCTTTCATCTCTTCCTTGTTGCAACGCTCCAAATTCAACAGATATCCTTTTATTTGCTTAAAACGGATATTCTTATCTAAGTATTGTTTGTTCATGCAGATGATACTGCTTATTTCGGGGATGAATGCGTGAAGAGACGGGAAACCGAGAAAAGAAACATCTCGATGGTATAAATTCCAGTTGTTTTTCTCAATTATCGATAGTAAATAGCTTAGGAATACTTCGTTATCGGGATTTTTGGTTTTACACCAGCAATCAGAAAAATTATAGGAGTTGGCACCAGTGAAAACCTTGTAGGGGTAGATTCCATCCCCGTTACGAAATATTCCCTCAAAAACTACCGCATAGTTAAGTTCAGTACTGAAGGTGAATACGTTCAGCCATGTATGTATGCGTGAAAAATCTCTTCCCTGAAACAGTTCGGTAATCGTTCGTTCGGCGGCAATCGATAGGATTGGGTGGCATCCAAACTTCACGAAATATTTACCGGTGCTACGATCAATAAAAAATAACCCGACAACCGGCAACCCTAACCCTAATGAGCAATCTCTAAAACTGATGGTATAGTTACCCTTCAGGGATAGTTTATGGATTACCTCTCTCATTTCTGGCGAAAAATTGATATCTTCCAGTTTTATTTCCGGTGGGATCACTTTTCCGTTGAAAATTTCTTTGTTGGCGTAACGTTCAAAAATCTCACTGATACTCTGGACCAATGCTTCTGTGTAAGTATTTCCAGCGGCCATACCATTGCTGGCGTAGATATGCTCACAGAGTCGCGCCGGAACCAAAACTGTTTCCTGAGTGGACATGTTAATGTATGGAATGCAACAGAATATTTGGTTATCTCTTTCATATCTGGTATGAATGGCTAACATATCGCTGTCCGAAATCTCGTTCAAAGCAACGTCGGTTGCGAATACCTTCATGTAGTCCGAGGATTCGTTGACCGGCACGGCTATCTCGTCTGGCGCGTAGTAGAAAGGAGCATCACTGAGATGGTCTTTGGCGGGATACATGAATTTGTACAAGGCGAAGTTTTGGATTCTTTCAATAAGTTCTGCATAGGCACTGGCATAGGCTGCTTCTCGGGTAACGCCTTTGCCGTTTGTTCCTATTTCTGAGCCATTAATGGTTAGCCTAACCGAAAAGATACCATCAAACCCTTCCATCGGGCTTTCCGAGACATATATTTTGTTGGTAGTTAGAATGTTCTTTATTCTGCTAATCGTTTCTCTCGGTTCGGCATCCTTATATAGCTTGTAATTCATGGTTTCATCCTAGTTAAAGTTTTTGCTGCAACCCATGAATTGTACCACAAACGTCGCTTTGAGTTTGTAAGGGCATTGGTCCTCGGCAAAAATTGTTAAAAGGGCTATTCCTATCCTATAATTAGCCGAGTACCTATAGGTTTTGGTTAAAGTTAAAGGTTAAAAGGATTGATTTTATTTTATGAAGTATCGTGATGACATTCGCAATATTGCGATTATTGCCCATGTTGACCATGGGAAAACCACCATGGTGGACGCGCTTTTAAAACAGAGCCATATTTTTCGCGCTAATCAAGCGGTGGAGGAATGCGTGATGGATTCTAACCCACAGGAACGCGAGCGTGGTATAACTATCATGTCGAAGAATACTGCGGTTATGTATAAAGGCGTGAAAATCAACATTATTGATACTCCCGGACATGCTGATTTTTCGGGAGAGGTGGAACGAGTGATTCATATGGCAGACGGCTGTCTTTTAATGGTGGATGCCGTTGAAGGCCCTATGCCACAAACAAAATATGTCCTAAAACAAGCGCTAAAAAATGGGTTATATCCCATTGTGGTCATCAATAAAATAGACCGTGAAAACGCCCGTATTTCAGAGGTATTACAGCGAGTACAGGATTTGTTTTTGGAATTAGCAACAACGCCAGAGCAGCTGGACTTTCCGGTCTTATATGCCAGCGGACGGCAGGGTATTGTTGTGGCTGAGCCCGATTTAGGTTTAGCCGGCGATGTAAGTCTTTTATTTGATACTATTTTGGCTAAAATTCCTCCTCCCCGTATTGAAGCTGGGCCTTTCCAATTGGTGGTATCAAATTTGGATTATGACAGTCATAAGGGCAAAATTGCCATTGGTCGCATATTCAGAGGCAAGATTACGCCCCGAGAGCGTGTGGTATGTATTTATGCAGACGGAACAAATAAAAATTTTGAGGTAGCGGAAGTTCTGACGTACATGGGATTGAAACGGGTGGAGACTAATGGATTGGATGCCGGTGACATTGTGGCGGTGACCGGTGTGTCAGAAGTTAACATTGGAGATACATTGGCTTCGCCGGAGTGTGTCGAGCCAATAAAGCGAATCGAGATTGGAGAACCGACGGTTGAGATGACATTTGCCGTCAACACATCACCTTTTGCCGGTCGCGAAGGTAAATTCTCTACGACACGCCAACTGCGCGAACGTCTGTACAGGGAGTTGGTAACCAACCTAAGCTTGCGTGTTAATGACACCGATTCTCCGGACACATTTTTGGTTAAAGGCCGCGGAGAACTTCATCTGGCTGTATTGATTGAAGCTATGCGTCGTGAGGGCTACGAGTTTCAGGTGTCTAAACCGGAAGCGATAACGAAAATGGTGGATGGTAAACTGATGGAGCCGGTGGAGTTGCTGACTATTGATATGCGCTCGGAGCATATTGGTGCCGTCAGCGAAATGCTGGGTAAACGGCAAGCTGAGATGCGTGATATGCGTAGCGATGGAGATAATAACGTACATTTGGAATTTCGCATTCCGACCAAGGGTTTGATTGGATTCCGCAGTTCTTTTATTACAGCCACGCGAGGCGAGGGGGTTATGAATACGCTCTTTATGGGTTATGAACCATGGAAACGTGATATTGTTTCAGCTCGTTCAGGTGTATTAATAGCTTCTGAAACTGGTGAAGCGGTGGCTTACGGGCTTAGCAATGCCCAAGAGAGAGGTATGAATTTTATTGGTCCGGGGACTCAGGTGTACGAAGGTATGATTATTGGCACGAACCCGCGTACTCGAGATATCGCCATCAATGTCTGCAAGGAAAAAAAGAAAACTAATATTCGTTCTTCAACTTCAGATATCGCCGTTAAGCTTACTCCACCGATAATTATGAGTCTTGAGCAATCAATTGATTTTATCAATCGCGATGAGCTTGTGGAAGTAACCCCGGATAGTATCAGGTTGCGCAAAAAGATACTAAGTGAGACCATGCGACTTAGAGAGCGGCGTTCAAACGAGCGTGAAGACGATTATGATGCCGACAACTAATAATTTTCACAGATAATGTTGATACTGCTTTCACTGTCAGTTCTGACTAACAGCGGGGTGCCCTATCTTTGACCGGCAATGCCATAGGCAGTTAACAACTGTAGATTGTCCACAGTGGGCGGGTCCGGTTGCTTTTTGCTTAAAATCGAAAGTTCATGCTAGAATAAAGAAGATTAGTTCAAGCTTTGGCGGTAGCTCCCGTAGAAATCCCCGTATTTTCCTCGGTGTCATTGTCCAAAACACAGCTAAAATATATTAATGAGAGTGTTTCTTTTTGATTTTACAAGACAAATTTTTGGTTTGTTCTGATTGCGGAAATAGATTTATTTACAGCGCTGCGGATCAGCAGTTTTTTCGCTCCCAAGGTTTTGATAGTGACCCCAAGAGATGCCCGCCTTGCCGAGAAAGACTTAGCAACGGATTGCTTCCGTTAGTTCCTCCGGGGTCTAGTGAGATACGCCACGAGCCGGCAAATTCACAAAAGGAGGAAGTAGCGGTTGTTAGCTTTGACTCCTTTGGTCTAAGCCCCAAAATAATGGATGGGATACGGCTTTCGGGTTATGTTACACCTACTCCGATTCAGTGCCAGTCTATTCCGCCTACTCTTGAGGGAAAGGATATTATCGGACTTGCCCAAACCGGAACCGGAAAGACAGCAGCCTTTGCGCTTCCCATGTTGCAGCGTTTGGATTCTCATAGGCGTGGCAATATTCGAGGGTTGGTGATTTCGCCAACGCGTGAACTTGCTGAACAAACCAATGAATCCCTTTCTTCGCTGGGAAGGCGGACGGGAATACGGGTTTTATCGCTTTATGGTGGGGTTGGAATGACTCCGCAGATTCGCAATTTACGTGATGGAGTGGATATTGTGGTGGCTTGTCCGGGGCGGCTACTTGATCATGTTTGGCAAGGGACAATAGACTTATCCAGTGTTGAAATGTTGGTAATTGATGAAGCCGATAGAATGTTTGATATGGGGTTTTTGCCTGACATAACAAATATCCTGCGTTGCCTGCCACAACAGAAACAAGTACTTCTTTTTTCTGCCACCATGCCGGAAGATGTGCGTAAACTAGTGCAAGCGTATTTAACTGAACCAGTCACAATTCAAATCGGGCATTCCGCTCCGGCCAGTAGCGTAACTCACTCATTTTATCCGGTTAAACAGCATCTCAAAGGCGCTTTGCTCATTGATTTGTTACACCAAATCAAAACTGATTCGGTGGTAGTTTTTACCAGAACAAAGCATCGCACCGAAAAAGTGACCGAAAAACTTAAACAGGCAGGTTTTAAAGTGACTTCCCTGCAAGGCAATTTAACGCAGTCTCGTAGGCAAGCGGCGATTGATAGTTTCCGTTCTGGCAAGGTTAAAATACTGGTAGCAACCGATATCGCTTCGCGCGGTATTGATGTGCTCCGAATATCGCATGTGGTCAATTACGATATGCCTGACACAACTGATGCTTATATACATCGTATTGGACGTACTGGTCGAGTCGATAACACTGGTGAGGCCTTTACCTTTATTTCCCGTGAGGACAGTGACATGGTGAACGCGGTTGAACGTGTTTTGGGTTATAAAGTCGAACGGCGGTTACAACCAGGATTTGATTATGATGCGGCTGCTCCTCGGGATGAAAATGATGCTTATCCTGTCCAAAAGCGGCTAGGAAAGCGTCGTTCGGTAAGCCCAACTACTGATGAGCCGTCAATAACTCGTCGCCCAGCAGGCTTATCTCCCCAAGCCAAACCAAACCGACAGGGTTTCAGGTCAAGAAGGTTTGTTAAGAAACCGCTCATTTAAACTGCTATGACAACTTTCTGTCATGAATGTATAATTTTACAGAACCCCCTTCAAGCCCTTGGATTTCGAAATGGATAATAGCGGAGTTTTTGGGGTGTGATTAAGTGCATTAGAGCCGAGGTGTTTTCATTGCCATGAAGAGCATTCCAATAGGCCGCGTATTTGGCATAAAGTTTTTTGTTAATCCAACATGGTTAGTGATATTTGCACTAATAACGTGGACACTGATCAGTGGCTATTTCCCACAAGCCTATCCTGATTGGTCAGTAGCAGAGAGAGTATCCACCGGTATAATTGCCAGTCTGTTATTTTTTTCCTCGGTTTTAATCCACGAGTTGGCGCACAGTATGGTCTCTCTAAAACAGGGAGTGCCAGTTAAATCAATTACATTGTTCATCTTTGGTGGGATGGCTGAAATAGCTGAGGAACCCAAAAAAGCTTGGCACGAGTTTTTGATGGCACTGGCCGGACCTCTGGCAAGTTTTAGCATTGGGGCGTTGCTATTTGGTCTGACAATCATTCTGAATGACTCAAGCGGTGTCGGAGAATATGCCCGGGCAGTTGCGCTATGGCTAGGACCGATTAATATTTACCTTGGCATTTTTAACTTAATCCCCGGGTTTCCATTGGATGGGGGGCGTGTGTTGCGTTCAATAATTTGGTGGCGGACCGGAAAGCTAAACTTGTCGACTAAAATTTCCTCAATCGTAGGACGGGTGTTTGGATACGGTTTTATTTTGCTGGGAATACTTTTTGTTGTTTTTATTGATTTATTCAATGGGATTTGGCTGGCTTTAATTGGGTGGTTTTTGGTTGATTTGGCGACAAACAGTTATCGTCAAGTTCAGCTTCTTGATTTGTTGGTTCTTCACAAAGTTAGAGAGGCCATGGTCATATGTGGGGTAGAGATTCCATCGAATATCAGTGTCGAACAACTGTATTACGACTACGTCCTTAAGTACGGACACCAGTGTTTTCCGGTGATGAGAGACGGGCAACTCATAGGGTTCGTTGATGCAAGCAGACTGAGACAAGTTCCACATGTTCCCGCAACAACTTCATCGCCGTTGCCAGTAGTTCCATTCGAGAGTACACAATCTGTAATGCATGACGATGACTTGGCGAAAGCATTTGCCATAATGACTGAATCTGGTATGCCGAACGTGCCGGTNNTCCGATCTAAAACGGACGGATGGTCGGGGTTGTTAACAGTGAGGGTATTCAGTCACTGGTAAATTTATACACAGGCAACAGGAAATAGTTTTTTGTTATCGCTTTTGCCAGTATTCTCTTAATCGTAGACAAAATCACGCTTTTGTGGGTGGTTTTCCCTGTCGCAGTTGAGTAGATTGTAATGAAAACTGGATGGAGGGAAGGAATGGAAAAGAGAACAATCGGTTCATTTATCGCTACGATGCGAAAATCCAAGGGGCTGACACAGCAAGATTTAGCTGACAAGCTTTTTGTATCCAATAAAACCGTCAGCAAGTGGGAGTGCGATGAAAGCAATCCCGATTTGTCGATGCTTCCGGTTATTGCGGAAATACTGGGGGTGTCCTGTGACGAGATCCTGACCGGTAATCGGCTTTTGGGTGCGAGTGGAGACAAAACTGAGCAGAAAACCGAAAAACAAATCGCGCATATCGCAGGCACTATCGTAACGAAGTTTAAAAACAGGTGTTTGGTAGCTGGCTTACTGACGCTTTTCGGACTTATCGTATTATTCGCTGTTTCGTATGCGTTCTATAAACCGATAATTGGTTTTGCGCTTAACTTAATGTTTTTAGCAACGAGCGTAGTTCTTATGGTTATGCAATTCAATTCAACCAAGGACTCTTTTATGGATAACGACGTATTGATTGGAGGAGAGGTAATTACAAAAGCCAAAGGCCGTCTCAACCAATATTTGTTTGTTTCAATTTGTCTGAACTTTGCTTCTTTGGTGCTATCAATACCTTTTATACTTGTTAAGAGTGCCTATTATGTGAATAGTGTGATCACAATTAGAACGTATGTGTCTTATTTGCCATTGCTAGCTTCAATAATCGCTTTGATTTCGTTCATTGCTTTTGTTGTTTTAAGGGAGAAAGATACTGACAAGATAAAAAAAGTGTTCGAAAAAGTGCTCAAACCATATTGTCTTACGATGGATGCTATTTATGTAGTACTTGTTTTGGTGGGCGGCGCACTGCTGGCTTGGGCGCAATTGCAAGGGACTAGGCTTTATATGAATGTGTTTGGTTTTATTGCAGTTGGGACATTTTTGCTATCATGCCTCCTAATTTTGGCAACTCCAATAGTTTTTGTGTTGAGAGAAAAGAGGGCATTACATAAAAAATTGAACATTGTTACGGGTATTCGAAATGTATTGCTCTCTGTTGCTGTCTTTTCTGCTTTAAGCGGAATCCAAGCGTATGGCGTTTATATTTCTAATGGAGGTAACCAGCAATTTTTGCATAATACCTACACATATATGACTATTTTTTTAATGTATGCAATTCTTTTTGCGTTATTGTCAGTGGCTATTTGGTTGCCCGCAAAGTATTTTCTGGTGAGGAATCTATAGAATACATATAGGCATAAGTGCAATATTGCCGAACATTATGATAAAATCGTCGGGTCATTTACGCAAGGAGGTTATATATCTAAATGCCATCATTAGATATTGTCAGCACAGTGGATATGCAGACGCTGGATAATATTGTAAACAATGCAAAAAGGGAAGTTTCCACACGGTATGATTTTCGCAGTGTACATACGGAGATTGTTTTTGATCACAAAGACAAATCGATTAAAATTGCAACCGGCGATGAAATGAAAATAAAGGCTATCATGGAAATATTAGTTAGCCAATGTGTGCGCCAAAAAATTGAACCTAAAGTGTTGGACCCACAAAAAATCGAAGCGGCGACACAGAATACCGTTCGTCGTGAAGTGAGGATCAAAGAAGGTATTTCGCGCGAAATGGCGCAGAAGATGGTTAAATTTATTAAAGCTTCCGGGCTGAAAGTACAGCCTGCAATTCAAGACGACCAAGTCCGAGTTGTCGGCAAACAGATTGACGATTTGCAGACTATGATGCAACAACTGCGTGAAGAGGAGTGGGACGTCCCGCTTCAGTTTGTAAATATGAAAAGATAGATACTTTGCCGGCAAGAGTTTTGTTGATACTCATAGGGGAGGGGGTTATTCCCCTCCCTTTTCTCGTAAACGTTATTTTTTTCTCTTGGCTACAACTTCTTGGGGTTTAATCAGCGAAAATACTAAATAAGCTAAAGTCGAACCGACAAGTGGTCCCAAGACAAAAACCCAAAGGTCCTTAAGTGCCGCTCCGCCAGCGAATATGGCGGGTCCGATGCTACGGGCAGGGTTTACTGAGGTGCCAGTAAGTGGGATTCCGATAATGTGTACGAAAGTGAGTGTCAGCCCGATAACAATTCCGGCGATGTTGCTCTTGTTGCTGTCAGAAGTTACACCTAAGATTACGATGACAAAGATGAAAGTTAAAAGAATTTCGATTAGAAGCGAGCCGCGCACTCCCCCAGCGTTGGCGATTCCATTGGCTCCAAGCGCTCCAGTCAAATCAACAGTTTTGAATACTAGCATCCATTTTATTAAAGATGCTCCGGCAATCGCGCCTAAAATTTGTGCCACGACATATCCACAGAAATCAAATAATTCGAGTTTTTTACGAAGATACATCGCAAGAGAAACGGCTGGGTTAATGTGGCATCCGGAGATATTGCCAATCAAATAAGCCATAGCTACGATTGAGAGTCCAAACGCGAGCGCAACGGCAAGGTGCCCTCCGCCTGTACTGACTCCAAGAAAAACCGCGCTTCCGCATCCCATGAAAACCAACACTAATGTGCCAATGAATTCGGCGAGATACATTTTGAGACGATTTTCTGTTAACATTACTTCTCCTTTTTTCTTATTTAATCATCACTATTGATGTAGTGATTACACAAGTTGTATGCAAGGCACGGCTATATTGCCCTTATTTCATAGTTAACGAAGCCGTTTTTGTGCCTAAAATCGGGGTGGTCGGATTCGAACCGACGACCACCTGAACCCCATTCAGGTGCGCTACCAAGCTGCGCTACACCCCGCTGTCAGCCCAATATACTAACACAAAGAGACTTAAGAGGTAAATACCAAGTGTGGTTGCTCAGGAGTTGAGTAAGAGAGTTAATCCTAAGTGAATTACGGCGATGCCGCCGATACCATACATTATCCGGTATGAATTGCGCTTAAATCGGTTGAGGTAATGATTGCGGAATATAAAGTGTACGAAGGTATGAAGAATAAGCATACCATCGAATATATAAAAGAAGAAGGTTTGAACAGAGCCACTGGATAATGCCAACAATGATAATACGATTAAGAATAGCGGCAGATGGGCCAGCAAAAATACTTGATACGCCTCATTATCATCCATCCTGTTAAGCAATGGAATCATTTCCCATTCTTTGTTGCGAATGGCATCCATCTCGTGGATAAATAGTAATGATATTAGAGCGACAAAGATAGTTTTTAAGGCAAACATTAATACAAGCTCGCGAAAGTGTCGCCAAGCTTTAGAAACGCTAAGCATTTCTTTCGCATGGTCTCAGCATCATAGTAGTGTACAGGCTAATTTATTTCAAGTCATTTCGGAAGAGTTAAGTGACTATTTTTCAGCCGTGGCAATAGTTTTAGGGATAATGCTTTCTTCCTGTAAAATAATGTGACCGATGTCCTATATTGGACTCATGCCCCGCTGATATGATAGATTTACCGTGCAAAGAGTTTTATTTTACGAGGCGATTCGTAGCAACTTATGGCTATTAAACCAATTTTGAAAATTGATGAACCGATTTTGAGACGTAAAACAAAACGTGTTAACAAGATTGACCGTTCAATTTTACAATTAATTCAAGATTTGACTGACACGCTGGAGAAAGCCGATGGTGTCGGGCTTGCTGCACCTCAAATTGGTTCATCGTGGCGAGTATCGGTATTATGGCTTCCGGATGAGGAGCCATATGCCATTATCAACCCGGAAATTGTGAAACGAATTGGGGAGCGCGAAATTGAAGAGGGTTGTTTGAGCCTGCCAGGATACCAGAGTCGGATTAAAAGAGCGGTTTCAGTGACCGTAAAATGCTTAGGTATAGATGGCGCTCCCATGAAAATTAGAGCGACAGAGCTGTTGGCACAAGCTTTGGAGCACGAAATTGATCATCTTGATGGTATTTTATATACCGACCATATTGAGGGAACGAATAAACTATACAAAGTCGAAGAGCGTGCTCAGACCTCTCATGACAATCCGCTGGTGATAAATCAACCATCACAAGCTAATCTTGCGCAAGCAAGCGCTTCAGGCGAGAAAGAAGAAACAAATGTCAGCAACTAAACAACCTATATTGGTGCAAAGCGATTTTGATGGCACGCTTACAATCGGAGATGTCAGCTTTCTGATACTGGATGAGTTTGTTGGTCCGGCGTGGCGAGAATACCTTGCTGATTACGAGAGTGGTAAAATCTCCGTTAATCGCTTTAACAGAATGATTATGGCTATGGTTAAAGCAGATAAGGTCACGCTAGATCAATTCGTTAGAGATAAAGTGGTAATTCGGCCAGGATTTGCGGAATTAGTCAATACCTGTCGTGAACTGGAGTTTCGTTTTGTTATCGTTAGTAATGGTATGGAGTTTTACATCGAAACTGTTCTCAGTATGCTGGGACTGGAAAACATTGAGTACAAAGCGGCGAAAGCAATATTCCGCTCGGATGGTATTGATGCTTGGTACGAAGGTCCTGATGGGAGCCATCTGGATGCTGAGTTTAAAGAGGCTTTTACCAAACAGTTTATACAGCAAGGTTATAAAACTATCTATTTGGGCAATGGCACCTCTGATTTCCCGCCGGCCAGTATGTGTAATCACATATTCTCAATCGATAATCTGACCGCTTGTTGTCGGCGATACGAGGTACCACATACTCCCTTCAATGACCTTAATGAGATTGCGCATAGTCTGAAACAGATTGGCTAGAACCTTGGTCCGAAGATACAGCTACCGAGTCTGACAATATTGGCCCCTTCTTCAACAGCCAATCGATATGAATCGCTCATGCCCATCGAAAGATACTTCATTTCAACATTGGCTAGACGCATCGTGGCGATGTGCTCGTACAGTTGGCGAGTTTCGTTAAAACAGGAACGCAGTTCTTGCTCAAGGCAAGCTAAAGGCCCCATCGTCATTATCCCCTCAACATGTAAATGAGCCATCTCCGAGATAGCTTTTATTAGTTGCGGAGCATTTTCAGGAAGGACTCCGCTTTTTTGTTTTTCTCTCCCCGAATTGACTTCAATTAAGACGGGCATGGTTTTAGATTGTTTAGCGCACTCTTTTTCAATTTGGTTGGCCAGAGCAACTGAGTCGACTGTTTCAATCATATTGAACAGTTTTACAGCTTGACGCACCTTGTTTTTTTGTAAACTACCGATAAAATGCAGGCAAGGAATATTGGCGGAATGAGAATGATTGATTCCTTCTTGGACGTAGTTTTCACCGATGATTGATACTCCGGCATTCAGTGCTGTCGTTACTTCATCCGCTGTGCGCGTTTTAGCTACTGCTACCAATTGAACATGGGAAGGCAGTTCAGCCAGGATTGTTTGTATATTCTCGCAAATAGTAGCCATATTGTTTGTTGTTCAGAAAAAAGAGACGGGCTTTGGCCCCGACACCTAAAACTAAGAAATCGGAAACTGTGTGGAAAGGTCGAAAAATGGGGAAGCGGGGATTTGAACCCCGACGCCTTGCGGCACAAGATCCTAAGTCTTGCTCGTCTGCCAATTCCGACACTCCCCCCTGATGTTGACGAATTGATATAATACCGATTTATGTTGAATAGTGCCAAAAAGTCTTCTATGCCCGAGGCTGCAAGAGGGTGCACTGACTCAAAGGGATATCGGTACGTTCTTTTTCAGCTCGGCGTACCAGCATTTTGAAGATGTCACCCTCAACTGTAGATTTGACTAACTCGTGCCCTCGCATGCGAACAAATCGTTCCATACTGCGTTTGTTGGGCAAATCACCGACAACCTCAAGTATTTCGCCGGGTTTTATTTCCGGAAGCTTGTCTTTTATCATAATATTAGGCTCTGGACAAGTCTTGCCGAGTGTATCTAGCGTGGCGATAGCTAAATCATCACTCATAATTCTCCTCGCTAACTTGATTGTTCAGATAATCTAACTTGCCAGCCTTGCTTCTGTCAAGAGCAGCGGGAAAAAGGTAAATATAGATTGTTTGTTATTTTGAATTGACATAGAGGTAAAATTATTTATATTATTTATTGACTCGGAAAATAATGATTATAATGTGAGGCTACTTGCTCGTCTGGCTGTAACTTTTATGGGTGGGTGTTCTTTGCGTACCACAATTATGGCTGGAGAGTGTGATTCCGATGCCGCGACATTGGAGTCTTAGGATATATAGTCGGCGGGGCTATCGCTATGAACTTCCTGATTGCCTCATCCGATGTAGTTATGGGAAAATACGGCAGTTGGGGAGTTGCTGTGAGGTTGGTATTCTGTTTGACTCTTGGATTTATGATGAAAGAAAGAGGCATTTAGAGGTAATATTGGGAGGAAATAAAAGTAATGGAAAACACTAAACCTGAAAAAAGCAAGTTTGTTGGCGATGGTATTGTTATTCTGCACGATGTTGCCGGCGCCATGAAAGGAGATCGGGTAGCACGGGCTGCCGGATATGAGGTCAAACTGGTTTCACCACCACCTGAAATGCGCATGGGGTGCGATTTGGCGCTTGAGGTCAATCTGTTTGAACAGGCAGGAATTGAAAGGATATTCAAAGAAAAGGACGTTCCTTATAAAACATTTCAGCCCATAGCAAAAGGCTCTTCCAGAATGTGTGATATCGTCAAAGTTACTGATTTTGCTAATTGGGTAATGGTGAAGGCCGGGAACATGAAGATTTCTTACGAGAAAGCCTCGGGCATTGTGGTGAACGTTTCCGGCGGAGGATGTCCGGATATTCCATACCTAAATGCCGAGATGGTTGGCAAAACGCTGGCTGAAGCTCCGCTCCCCAGCGAACTGGGTTATACTTTGTGCGCAACTATGTTACAACGAGCCTACGAAGAAGCGGTAAGTATATATAACGGAGGAAACCACTTATGATGTTGCTGTTCGGGACAATCCCTGATAAGAATTTGCCTTTGGTATATGGACAAGTCAGGCAGGAAGGCGACTTTTTGTATGCTGGAGAGCAGCGTTTTTCACGAACTCAAGGTACCGGCGCGATGATTAGCGCGGCACTGGCAATTACGAACTACTTTAAACTGGAAGCGCCGTATGTTTTGGTCGCGGGAGATATTGGTGGCGGCGATGGTTCGCGTGAGTTGTATAAATATCTCATTGAGCATGTTGTCGAACTGTCACCGGATGTTCTCACCATGCATTACTGCTTGCCGATAATGGCACTGCTTAGGAAGGTATGCGAGGAAGTCAATAAATGTTCCAAGCGGCCTTTAATGATTGCGGACGCGGGGGCTATGTATGCGGCTAAAGGCGCCAAATTGGCGACTGAGTTCGATATATTTACTCCTGATTCATCAGAGGTTGCTTTTCTGGCAGATCCGCAAGCAACTCACCCTGCCTATATCTCTCATCATTTGTTTGCTTGCGACGCTGATAAAATTCCTGATCAAATTGCCGACGCTTACAAAAACAACAGTGCCGCTAAGTTGTTGCTTGTAAAGGGCAAAAAGGATTATGTGGCGGCTGATGGGCAAATATTAAGTACGATTGATGAGCCCAATATTCCGATGCTGGAGCCGATCGGTGGCACCGGGGACACTATCACCGGATTGGTTTCGGGACTGGTTTATGCCGGGCTTGAACCCAAAGATGCTGCCATTTATGCTTGTCGTACAAATCGGATGGCAGGGCAGATGGTAAATCCCACTCCGGCAACAAAAGTAAAAGAAATTGTCGATCAGTTCCCGCAGGTTGCCAAACAGAACTATTGTGCTTGGGCTGGTGTTTGTTATACCGAGGCAGGGAAGTAGGAGAAAGCAATGTTTGAGGTTGATGTTATTGGTTTAGCTTGCCCAATACCAGTTGTTCGCACGCAGAAGGCGATGAACAATCATCCTGGTGAAGTGATATTGGTGAAAGTAGATAGTAACGTGGCAAAGGAACACATTACCAGTATGGCAGAGGGGAAAGGTTACGGCGTAAAAGTAACTGAACTAAAAGGCGAAATTCAGATGGAGTTAACCCCTAAAACATAAGGAGATAATCTTATGGTTATTGAAATTGATTGTCGTAAACAGAATTGTCCAATGCCGGTGGTGAATACCAAAAAGGCCATCGAACAATCCGGTGGCGATAAACTGGTGGTTATTGTTGAAGGCATTGTCAGCCGTGATAACGTGCGCCGATATGTACAAAGTCAAGGGCACAAAGTGGAGATTGAAGACAAAGGTGGCGGCATTTTTAATATGAATGTTACACCTGACCCTGAAAAGATTAAAAAGGAGGCTACTTCTGGCAATGACGGACCAATCACCAGTGGAGTGGTGGTGTTTATTACCACCAATAAATTGGGTGAGGGTGATGAGCGCTTAGGCTCAATACTAATGAAAGCTTTCTTAAACACTTTACATGATTCGGAGCCCAAACCGGAGAAAGTGATTTTTATTAATAGTGGGGTTAGGCTGAGTACTGAAGGCTCGGAAATGCTGGATAGCCTGGCAGCACTGACTGAAGACGGTGTTCAAATAATATCTTGTGGTACTTGCCTTACCTATTATGATATCATCGACAAATTGAAGTTCGGTATTGTTGGTAATATGTACGATGTTGTGAATGCATTATTGGAAGCAAGCAAAATAATCAAGATTTAGAGTGGCTTGGCATACTAATTTAGCTTTGTTACAGTTTTTTAGTCCAGTTGATAGGATGAGAAAGCCCCCCAGGTAAGTATCGTGATGGCGAACGAAGATGTAAATCTTTTATGCTGTCCGCAAAAACTTGGAGAAAGTAGAGCTGTTTTGCTCAAAATGTGGGAGTCAACAATCAGACAATGCTCAGTTTTGCATTAATTGCGGAGCAAAAATTAGTAATAATCAAGGGTCTTTTTCATATCAACCCCAGCCCGTATCGTACCAACAACCACAGGCGCAATCTGGTGACAGCGCCGCAAATATAGCTTTAGTTTGTGGCATTGTCGGATTGTTATTCTTCTTTCTTGGTTCCATTTTGGGAACCATTGCTATTATACAAGCCAGCAAAGCAAAGGGATTGGGTTATATAGGTATTAAGGTTACCATAGGGCTTGTACTGGGTATCATTGCTGTAATTGTTGGGGTTATTTGGCTACTGCTCGTTTTGGGAACATGTGCGATATCATTATCAAATTGCTCAATATCAACTGATATACAAGTAGCCCATTCCGTTTGTTATTGTTATTTGTTAACACATATGGGTTAACAAGAGGGCACAATGGTTTTCAACAAGGTAATACCCTCTTTTTGTTGCTATTAAACATGGATTCCGGCAAAGCTATGACAATGTAGGCGGTGTAACCACCAAAGCACGGACAGCTTCTTTCTGTTTATTGACCACAAGTTTAAATTTTATTTAAGCGGTGGCTATTTGCAACGTTCCAAGGATTTGTCCGATGGGCTCTCTGATTACAAGATCGGCGTTTTGGTCAACACTGGTTTCATCACGGTTGAGCAATACAAGCTTTTGCCCATGAAAATAGCTAGTCAGCCCTGCTGCGGGATAAACGTTGAGCGAAGTTCCGCCCACAATCAAGGTGTCGGCGGATTGCAGGGCATTTACCGCGAGTTCAATAACACCCTGGTTCAGTGGCTCCTCGTATAGTACCACATCGGGTTTTAGTGTTCCTCCGCACTGACAGCGGGGAATTCCTATTGAGCATAGTATTGTTTCCAATGCAAAATTCTTATGACAGGAAAGACAATAGTTACGATGAATCGATCCATGGAGCTCAAAGACTTGTTTACTACCTGCTAGTTGGTGTAGCCCGTCTACGTTTTGAGTTACAATCCCAATTAGTTTCCCCGCTTTTTCTAAACTAGCCAAAGTATAATGGGCAGGGTTGGGTTTCACATGGGGATACAGGAATTTTTTACGATAGAAATCATAGAATTCCTCAGTGTTGGCCATAAAAAATGAATGACTAAGTATCTTCTCTGGTGGATAGCGATACTGTTGGTTGTAGAGGCCGTCTTGGCTGCGAAAATCGGGTATCCCGCTTTCGGTGGAGACGCCCGCTCCGCCAAAGAAAACTATGCGGTTACTCTCGTCAATTATTTGTTGCAGTTGTTTGCATTTGGGTTCCGACATATTTTGCTCTACTTTCTGACGTTGTACTTAAGACGACAAAAGTTTGTTCGTGAGCATTTGCTCTGACGCATAATGTGTTCGCGAAATGACAACTAGAGGGGACAACCATTAACTCGTTTTCGGTAAAATAACACTGCTTATTCTCGTCTTACCTCGTATTTTTAAGATAGCATAAATATGCTATGCTATCCAGCAAGAATGCGGTTGCGGATGGTATGCAATGGGTCTCAAACCGCCACTCTAAGAAAGGATGGAGGGAAAATATCTATGAAAAGGGCTGTATTTGCGGTTTTGATGGCGGTTGTGTTGCCGATTGTTACTGTTGCTTGTGGTGTCAGTGCGTCTATTGAAGACAAGGCCATAAATGCTTTCAAGAAGACATTTGATGACTATAAAGTGGGCGTTTTCAGTAATGAAGAGATGGACCAGATAGTTAAAAGTTTTGATGAGCTAGGATTATCTGCCGAGGCTAATAAGAACTTGGTAGACACTTTTAAAAACATTTTTAGCAAAATCAAATATGACGTTAAGTCTTGCCAAGCGGACCCTGAGCAAGAGAGCGTGTATGTGATAAGCGCAAATATCACTACGGTTGATGGAGTTGTTGTTTTTATGAGTAACAGTGTTATTGATGCGATGATTGATAAAATGATTGAATTGGCAACGGGAGGAGAGACTGACGAAACGATTTTGTTTAAAGCTGGCATGGATACATTTTGCAAAGAAACTCTAAATGCTAGCAAAACAGCTATTGCCAACAAGACATCCAGCATCGAACTTCGATTTGAATATGATTCTAAGGCTAATGTTTTTACGCCTCAGATTGATGATGAGACAGCATATCTATTATGTGGGCTTGGCGCTGATTTCGATGAGGCTTTCCAGAACAAGATAGATGAGAGAATGGGCGAAAAGCTGTCGTAGCTAGTTTTGCTAGAGTGCGAAGGCGTCATTCTAGTATCGAAAGCGCGCGCTGTAAACGAGCGTAAGTAGGCAAACGCAGAAGGCTTGCTTATATGAATGACGGAGTGTTACCTAATATGAGGAAGACGCTTTGTGGTTTCGTTGCGCTCATTCTGTGATGGAATTTTGAGGCTTCGCCAGTATGTGTGGGTAGATGGGTGATATCATAATAACGACGATTTAAAGATAAACCACCCAAGGTGATGTAACTGGCAAGTTCGTACATTTTAGCATAGCCAAAGCTATTAGGTTATTGATGTTCCTGAATCCGTAACCAATACGTGTGGTCAATTTAATCTTGTTATTCACCGCTTCAATACGAGCGTTTGATAATCCATAACGAATAGCGGACAAGATGGCTTCTCTATGTCTTTTGATTTTAGCTCTAAGCTCAACAAATTCAGAGAACCGGCATCTTTGTGCCCATGATAGCCATTTCGTAACAGCCTCTTCAGCTTCTTTAATCCCCAGTCGGAAGATGAATCGTACCCTCCATTGTATTTGTTGTCATATCGCACTCGCCTTAAGCAAGATCTTGCTTAAGACATTTTTAAATGTCGGACAACTGCCCCAACATTTACGTCATTACCGGCGACAACATATGTTTGACAAACAATATTGTTTGTTGTATAGTATCACTGCAAAAACAGCATAGCAAGGAGACTTGAATGGATTCCAATATTATTTCGACACACAAATTGTGTAAAACTTTCTTGGTTGGAGATATAAAGCAGCATGTATTGCGAGACCTAGACATGGAAATCAGGAGAGGCGATTTTACAGTCATAATGGGAGCATCTGGTGCCGGAAAATCGACACTTCTTTATGCTTTATCCGGTATGGACGCACCTTCTTCAGGAGATATTGTTTTTGACGGCGAAACAATATCAAAAAAGAACAGTGACCAGCTGGCATTGTTCAGACGCAAGAACTGTGGCTTTGTTTTCCAACAGATTTATCTTTGCGACAATATGAGCCTCATGGATAATGTGATGGTCTCAGGTTTATTAGTCAGCAAAAACCGCAAACAAGTTGCTGCAAAAGCGGCTACGCTTTTCAAGCAAGTCGGGTTAACTGATGTTGATTTTCGCAAGTTTCCGGCGCAGCTTTCCGGCGGAGAAGCACAAAGAGGCGCCATTGTGCGTGCATTGATTAACTCCCCAGCCATACTATTTGCGGATGAACCGACAGGCGCGCTGAGTTCAGCTTTCGGAGAGGCTGTCTTGGATCTTCTGTCAAAAGCCAGCGAAGGAGGACAGAGCGTAGTAATGGTAACACACGATTTAAAGTCGGCTATAAGAGGAAATCGTATTCTATATCTCAAAGATGGTGTTGTTTGTGGCGAATATGCCATGGAAAAATACAAAGGCGAAGATGACACTCGCAGGGAAACACTGCGCAAATTTTTGGCGGAGATGGAGTGGTAAACATGAGAAACATCCTGCCGATTGTTTCTGCCAATCTGCGAAAAGGAAAAAGCCAGGCACTAAGCCTGATAGCTTTCGCCATTATCGCGGCTCTTTTACTTAATATCGGACTACTTTTGATGTTGAATTTCGGGCACTCTTTCGAAAAACATGCCGAAGAACTCAATACACCTCACTATGTCTTAATCCAGGAAAAGCGCTTATATACACAAGAACAGTTTGACTACATTAACAACTACCCAGGGGTAATTGAGACGGAAACAGAAAATGCCTTGGGCTTTATTACAAGCATACCATTCAACAATGGTGAAATAATGGGTGGAATTATTTGCTTAAATACTTCAAACCCGCGAAATATGAATGATTTCGAACTTATTGAAGGGGCCGCGCCACAGGGCGAAAAGGGTATTTGTTTGCCTTACCTGTTCAAAGTAGGCGGCGGGCTCAAGGTTGGAGATGATTTCATATTAAACTGTTCGGGCAGCGAATACACTTTCATAATCAGCGGATTCACAGAAGAAATCATGTTCGGTTCTCCAAATAACGGTGTTTATCAAACCTATATTTCTCAGGCAGGGTATGATGCCTTTTTGGAACAAGAGCCCGCAGCTGAGTGCGTGATTGTACGTGTGCGTATGGCAAACTTAGAGGATGGGGACAAGCTCCTTTTGGACAGCATTAAGAAATTCTACTTTGAAGCTGACATTGAAGGCGCTGATTCCGCTTTCATAACTTCTATAAGCTGGAGCTTGGTGAAGTCGGTACGTACCATGATGTCTGGGATTACGTCAACGATCATGATTATTTTTGCCGTACTGATAGTCATTATCAGTTTGCTTGTTGTGCGTTTCAGAATAAGTAATAGCATTGAAGAAAGCGTCATGAATATTGGTTCTCTAAAGTCGGTCGGATATACCGGAACTCAGCTACTCTGGGCTACAATTCTGCAATTTTGTTCCATCTCTGCGATTGGTATACTTGCCGGTATCGGTCTTTCATACGCTGCCCTACCATTTATTTCCTCAATTCTTGAGGCTCAGACAGCCTTGATATGGAGACAACCGTTCGACATTACTACCAGTCTGATTACTTTTGGAGTAATTTTAATAGCCGTGCTGTTTGTTACACTTCTCTCCACGATGCACATTCGCAAGTTACATCCTCTAACCGCATTGAGACAAGGGTTTTCTGCCAACAAATATAAGCGCAATCACTTTGAGCTTGCTAACTCGAAAGGCCCCCAAGCATTACTTTTAGCTACCAAATCGGCTATGCAGAACATGGGACAAATGTTGATGACTTTTATCATTGTCGCCATCGCAGGTTTTGCAGCTGCATCGGCGGTCTCCATATACGACAACATAGGCAATCGCCCTGAAACGTTTGCCAAACTAATTGCCGGCGAGGTTCCTGATGCGGCTTTCTTTGTCAGAGACGCAAACGATACACCTTACATACGAGAGTATATAGAAAATCAAAATGGTGTTCGTAAGGTTTTCTATTACAACAACTTGACGATTATGATTAATGACACTTTGGTGGGGAACTATGTTTGTGACGATTTCAGTCAGGTAGAAGGTACTATGTTATATGGCGGACGTTATCCACAGGACGAAAACGAAATCGTCATTAGCGGAAAACTAGCCCAGATGCAGAACAAAGGTGTAGGAGATTCCATTGAAATCGCTCAAGGCAGTAGCCAGACAACGTTTGTTGTGGTTGGGCTAATCCAAACTATGAATGACAATGGATACGCGTGCTCTATGACAGAAGCGGGCATGCGACGTATTCAATCAGACTACTTACCTCGTGGAATATATGTATACTTGTACGACAGTGCCAAAACTGTCGAGCATTTGGAGATTGTTAAAAATGAGTTTGGTACAAAACTGGAAAGTTCAATTAACCTATGGGAGTTGATGGACGCTCAACTTAGCGTTTATGGTTCTATTTTCCGTATGGTGGCTATAGCCATATTTATGGTGACAATGTTGGTAATCATGATGACACTGTATCTCATGATGAAAACAGCCATTCTCAGACAGCGCCGCGAAATAGGTATTCAGAAAGCAATGGGATTTACCACAGGACAGCTTATGAATCAGTTTGCGATGCTTTTCATACCGGTTATTGCGCTGGGTGTAGTTGTAGGCGGGCTGGTTGGGATTCTAGGGTTTAATTCAATATTTGTGGCACTGGTCAGTGGAATGGGCATAATGACGGCCTCATTGCCGGCTCCAATATTTTTTACTATAGCAATTTGTGGTTCGTTGATCTTGGTGTCATATGCGTTTGCGATGTTGATAGCTTGGCGAATTCGTAAAATATCCGCTTACGCATTGGTAAGCGAATAAAGGAATAACCATGAATGGAGGAGCCGGATGAATTTTCTAACCACCGCGGCACTGTTGGATGCATGCGTTCTGGCAGCGCTTAAAAACGAAGATGCCTACGGATATCTTCTGACGCAGAAAGTGTCCGATGTGATACAGGTGTCAGAGAGTGCGCTATATCCCGTCCTAAGGCGTCTGCAAAAAGGACATCTTTTGGAAACTTATGACCAGCCGTTCAACGGTCGCAACAGGCGATATTACCGTATTACGCAGTCCGGTCGGAAACTGCTGGAACAATACCGCAATGATTGGAGAGATTGTAAAACCAAATTAGACTTTATACTGGAAGGAACTAGCGACCATGAATAAAAATGAATTTATGCAGCGGCTTAGAAAACGTTTGGCGCGACTCCCTCATGATGAGTACAATGATGCCGTTGAATACTATGAACAATACTTCGCGGAAGCGGAGGATGAGCAGGTAGCGATTCGGCAGCTCGGCTCGCCCGATGCCGTAGCGGCCAAGATTTTGGCGGACTACGCCGATACGCCTACCGATAACACCGATTGGAAAAAACTGTGGATTGTCATCTGCGCTATTTTTGCCGCACCCATAGCGCTTCCCGTCGCGATTGCTCTGGTTGTGACGATAGTCTCTTTGGGTGTGTCGCTTTTGGCGGTTAGCTTTTCCGTCATGGCAGCAGGTGTGGTGGTATTTATCAGTGGCATTGCCGCAACGCTGTTGAGTTTCTTTTTTATTGCCGAAAGCATTCCGACCATGCTGCTACTCATGGGATGCGGTTTGGTTTGTACCAGCATCGGTCTAATTATGATCTACAGCACTGTGTGGCTGGTCAAAAAATGTGTGTTGGGATCAATAAAACTGGTTGGTAACCTGCTGAGAAGGAGTTCCGCGAAATGAAAAAATGGATAGTCGTTCTGATTATACTTGTTGTCGGTGTCGTACTGGCCGGCGTTGGCTACATTGCCGGTGCCGAAACAAGCTTTTACATTGATAAAAACGGCGTGCATATGTATGAAAAGACCCCATACACAGTGAATGAACCGTTGCCGTCATTTTCCGATATCGACATAGACGTTGATTTTGCTTCCGTTGAGATTTTGCGTGGAGAGTCATATACCATAGATATCGCATTCTGCGGAGACCAGGAGACCATGCCGAAATACGAGGTAATCGGCAGCACATTGCTTATCAAACAGGAAGCCGAGAATTTTCCCAAACGGTTTCATTTTGGATTCGACTCTTTAAAAAATACACTGAAAATATATGTGCCGCAAAAATCTGCTTTTGATAATATCACCGTCTCCAACAACTTTGGAGATATTAAAATCACGAATGTTGCGGCAGGCAGAATTTCCGTTAATGGTGACAGCGGTGATATAAGGATAAACGATGTTATAGCCAATACGATAGCCATTGATAACAAGTTTGGTGATATCAGTTTAAACAATATTGACTGTGACAATGTGGACGTATCGACAAACAGCGGCAGCATCCGAGTCGATAAGCTGACGGCGACCGGCATAAAACTGAAGAACAATTTCGGCGACACCAACCTAAAAAACATTGAGAGTGTGGGGCTGGAAGTATCTTCTGACGCCGGCGACGTCAATGTCAGCGGTAGCTTAAGCGGGCATACACAAATCGAAAACAAGCTGGGTGATGTAAAGCTTAATATTGTTGAAAAGAGTGATTGCTATTACAACCTGTCCACACGTCTCGGTGATATCGGGTTTGCGGGGAAAACCCATGGTAGACAGGTAGAAATCGGATCACCAGACGCGCAAACCACTGTCAGAATCAGCAATTCTGTCGGTGATATACGTATCGACTATATAACTTAATCTTTCGGAGGAACTGCACGAGCACCAGAACGCCAACAAAGCATTCGCACACGCAAGTACAAAGGGAATGAATCAGGGAGTTCTTACTATTCGCTATTTTTCGACAGGCCAGGAAAGGGAAGCTTCCTGTAAGGCTTCACTAAGCGTTGGGTGAGGATGCAGGGTTTTCGCTAGGTCTTGCACGGTTGCTCCCAATCTGATAGCTAATGCACATTCTGAGATAAAGCTTATAGCACCGGTTCCTGCCACATGGGCACCTAGTAATTTACCACTTTCTTCAGCAATCAATTTTACTATCCCGCGACGTTCGTTAGTGATTGTGGCATAAGAGTTTGCTGCCAAAGATGAGCGCAAAACACACACAGTTATGCCTTTGGCGACAGCCTCACTCTCTCTAAGCCCGACACTAGCTATTTCGGGTTTGGTGAAGACACAGCGTGGTATGGCGTTATAATCAATGCTTTCGTTTCTTCCAGCCGCATTGTCGCCAGCGATGCGGCCTTGAGCTGAGGCAACATAAGCAAGAAGATTAATCCCTGTTACATCTCCAACGGCATAAATATGAGGTATACTCGTTTGCATGCGTGAATCAACTTTAATACCATTTTGGTCAAAAGCTATTCCGATTGCCTCCAATCCCAATTCGGACAGATATGGTTGTTGCCCGATACAAACACAGACTCTGGTGGCTTCTAATGCTTGTTCATCGCCGCTTTGGCTTAAACGGACAATACATTTTGTTTGTTCGGCTTCAATTTCCCGTATGGAAGCGCCCGTATAACAAAGGACACCTTCTTTTTTTAGCGCTCGCTCAAGTATTTGGGTGATTTCGCTATCTTCTTGTGGGAGTAGATTCGGGGCAATTTCAATGATACTAACTTTACTGCCCACTCTGTGCATAATTGTGGCTAGCTCAAGCCCGACTGCTCCGCCACCAATGAAGATTAGTTCGGCGGGCACTGAGTTAAGCGCTAAAATGTCACTGGGGTACATAATATGAGAGCTATCGCCACCGCGAGTTGCAAGTTTACGTGGGTGTGAACCGCAGGCAATAATTATTTGGTGGGCGTAAAGTGTTTGAATACTGCCATTTGTTAGCGCAACCTCAATTTCGTTGGCGGATCGAAACAGGGCTTTCCCCATAAGCAATTCAACTTTATGCTGCTCCAGTCGGGTTAACAATGCGCTTTGCAGTAATTCAATCACCTTGTCTTTTCGGGCTCGAAGTTTTTCAAACTCGATGGTACCTGAATTGCTTGCAATGCCGAAACGGGCACTATCATTAATGGAGAAAAGCAGGTTGACAGCATGCAAGAGGGTCTTTGTGGGAATGCAACCATGGTTGAGGCAGGTTCCACCCAGCATGTCTTTTTCCAGCAAAACTACCTGCTTACCGTACTTGGCGGCGTGGATAGCGGCTTCACAACCAGCCGGACCTCCCCCGATGACAGCGACATCAAATTCTTTTTTGGCAATCAAGTGCTTATTCCTGCGTTAAGTTTTCATAATCATCGGCCGAAAGAAGGGCATCTAATTCTGCTGGTTGATTTGGTTTGAGTAGCAACATCCAGCCTTCTTGGTAAGGAGCATTGTGGACCAGTTGCGGATTTTGGGATGATTTGGTATTACTCTCTACAACCGTTCCGCTAATCGGGCTGATTAAGTCTGAGGCGGTTTTGGATGATTCAAAGGATATTAACGCGTCTCCTTTGGCAATAGTTGAGCCCGTTGAGGGGTATTCTAGATAAACAATTTTCCTTAATTTTTCTTGCAGATAGTAGGTCATTCCAAGGCGCACGTTGCCATCAGCTTCTTTTCGACACCATACATGATTTGTACTGTATAGAAGTTCTTTTGGATGCATTTCCCCCTCGCACAATACGGTTTACTATGTATTAGAATAACATATGTGACAATTGAAATTAAAGCTGAAACAGGCAGTTGATGTATTGACAGCGCTTCTATTTTTTTAATAAACTTATTGTGCTAAAACCACGGCTAAAACAAATAGGAGGTGAATAAATTGCCTGAAGAAGAACAAGGCAAAGTCCTGATCGTTTTTGATTACATTTATCACGCTATGCGAGCCAAGCCAGTTTTGGAAGAAGCCGGTTTTCGCGCTCGTGAAGTGGCGCCTCCCCCGGAATATCGTACCGGATGTGACTTGGCGGTTGAAATAGATGCCAGCGATGTTGATCCGGCTGAGAATGTTCTCATTGAAAAAGGAGTGATGATTCTCGACATCCTTTTTATGCCCAAAGGTACCGAATTTGTGCCGGTGTATCTTACCAATTTGATGAAAACCGTGGACTATGGAGAATTTCTGATGGTCCGCTGTGGAAATATGAAGATTACTTATCAAAAAGGTAGCGGCAAAATTGTCAACATCTCGGGTGGCGGTTGCCCCGATATCCCTTATTTAGGCATGAAGCTCTATGGGACGGTTATTGGAGAAGGTCCACATCCTCGTCTGTTGGGAAAGACCATTTGCTCATATACCTTGGAGCACGCATATGAGCGTGCGTTGGAAATATTCAAGAAAGAATCTAAAAAGAAGGGGAAATAGATATGCTGCTATTAGTGGGTACCATACCTATGGAAGATATGCCGCTTACCTATGGACCGGTGCGGTATCAGCCTGATAAGCTGACTATCGGCGATTATACTTTGGAAGGGCAATACGTGACGCTGGGAACAGCCGCCATGATTTCTTCGGCTTCAGCTACGTCTCAAGCTATCGGTTCAGACGCCCCCTATGCCTTAGTGGTTGGAGATACCGGTATGGGAGATGGCACTATGAAACTGCTGAAGTACCTCGTTGACGAGATGGCGACCATGAAACCGGGAGTGATTACCTTGCACTATATCCTTCCCACTCGCGATCCGTTTATTAATTTCGTCAATACTGCCCACAGCCAAGAAAAACGGCCTTTTTTGATTGCTGATGCTGGAGCTTTACTTAATGCCAAAGCTGTTAAAATGGCCACAAAATTTGATCTGTTCACTCCTGACCCAGGGGAGATTAGCTTTTTGGCCGATCCGGAGGCGGCTCATCCGGCGTATGTGCAACACTTTATTTTCAGTGTCGACCAAACCGAAGTTCCCAAATTGAGTAAAGATGCCTATGACCACGGTGATGCGCCGCGTTACATGCTGGTTAAGGCACCTACCGATCACATTATTGTGGAAGGTAAGGTTGTGGCAAAGATTAATACCCCCAATATCCCGGCAATGGAACCGATTGGTGGTACTGGCGATACAATTACTGGGCAGGTTTCAGCTCTTATTGACAGTGGAATGGAAGTCGTGGCGGCTTGTGAAGCGGCATGCAAAATCAATCGTACGGTAGGTGAACTGGCGCGTCCGTCACCGGATACCACAATTGCTCAGTTTATCCCGTTTATCGGCGAAGCGGTCAAAAAAGTGCTGGGTAAATAAACCAAAAACTATCTGGCTTGCAGGCTGTTACGGTAGCGGAAAGGAGGGGTGATGAATATGGAAAATGAAAAACCCAATCTTCTGGTCAAGTTGTTAAGAGTGGTTAAAGCGCTCTTTAGCAAGGAAACCGCTAAGCGTTTGCTTGGATGGATCAAGAAAGCGCTTAGTATCGAGACATATAAGCGATTGTTTAGGTGGTTGAGGACAGTGTTTAGCAAGCAGAGTCTCAGCAAGTTGCTGGGGTGGCTTAAACATACCTTTAGTAAGGAGCGAATCTACAGATGGCTGAGTTGGCGCCCGAAAATCACTTTAAGCGGCAATTTGGCTCTTATTACAGGGATCGTAATGGGCGTCTCGGCGGCCGTGTTGCAAGGGTATTTCAATTTGCAACCCCCGGTTGCCGAGGGTATTTGTGCTATTTCACATCCATCGGAACTGGTAAGCTGGGTGCAAGACAAACTTTTTGGTACTGGCTATGTTGTTAACGATGTTTTCAGAATAGTACCAGTACTGACTCCAATCGGGTTTATTCTGGGCTCATTTATTGCCGCCAAGCGTAATAAAGAGTTTAAGTTTCGTCGTGGGCCGGTGCGTGATAATCTGCAAGCTTTTGCTTTGGGATTTATTGTTATTGTTTTTGCTATGTTATGGGGTTCCTGCCCGATTCGTACCGCGATCTTGGCGTCGTACGGGGAAACGCTGGCCATCCTATTAATGGGAGTGCTGGTTTTGGGTGTGGTCACGGCTTGTCTCTATATTAAGTGGAAAGTTAGGAGGGCACGCTGATGGTGGCTTGGAAAATCGGTTTGGCTACTTTAGTTGTCGGGCTTGTAACAGGCTATTTAGGACAGCGGTCTCGATTTTGTACCATATCCGGGATTCGCGATTTCTTTTTAGTAAAGGATAGCCATCGTCTCAAAGGGCTGATTGGGATAGTCATCGGTGCCGTTTTAGGTTTTGCTGTTGTGAACAGGTTAACAGGGGCACTGAAAGATTTTACTCGGCCGGGTGGTGTGGAGCTTATGCCTTTATTGCGCGAAGGCATAAATGTGACGCCGTTAGCACTGATTCCACTCAGCGTAATCGGGGTGTTCTTCATGGCTTATTTTTCCGTTATGGCTGAAGGTTGTCCTTTCCGCCAGCATGTAATGGCAGGGGAAGGTCGCTCCTCGGG
>JGI24702J35022_10000087_pt1 | contig 41413 bp, 32 predicted proteins | sample TergutTh196P4_FD_35022 | JGI IMG/M metagenome (IMG submission 35022) | reverse complement strand
GGCCATATCGCCGGGTACTCACTCCCGGTCATCGGTTATATTGGAAGTTTACCAAAAGCAGCCTGCATTTGTCAAGCATTTTTTTCAACATATTTTTCACAGCGACAACATACTTGAAACTTTATAAAATGGTGGTACAATGTGATTATTGCATCCGTCAGGTACTAACATGGGGTTTAAGCCCCCAAGTGAGAAGAATGATATGAACGTACTTATCACATCAGGCGGCACGACCGAAAGAATCGATACCGTCAGAAGCATATCGAACATGTCGACGGGCTCGCTCGGAAGCATGGTGGCCGACCGCTTTTCCGGCGAAAGCAGCATCGAAAAGATATTCTATATCTGCGGCATGTCCGCAATCAGGCCGCTATCTGAAAGAGTGGCCGTCAAACCGGTTGACAGCGTCGCGAATCTTGAATCCGTCGTGCGGGAAACCCTTGGCTCTTCGGATATTGACATTATCATCCACGCCATGGCGGTCAGCGATTACCGCGCGCGCTCGGTAATGTCCGCCGATAGCCTGGCCGGCTCGATAGTTTCAAACCTTGGCAAGCTCATGGGCCTGGACGGAAGCGCCGCAAGCTCCGCCGTTCTGGAATTGCTGAAAAGCCACGAATCGGCCATAAGCCTGGAAGGCAAGATCAGTTCCGACATGGATGGGATCCTGCTGTTTATGGAGCGTACCCCAAAAATAATCGCGCTCTTCCACGAGCTTTCGCCGCGCTCGATGCTTATAGGGTTCAAGCTATTGGACAACGTGCCGCTTGACGCATTGATGGACGCAGGATACAAGCTCCTGATACAGAACAAATGCAGCTTTGTGCTTGCAAATGATTTAAGAGATATTTCGGATAAGCAACATACGGGCTATCTCATCGATAAAGAGAAAAATTATACCCGGCATTCCTCAAAAGCAGAAATAGCTGCAGCAATCGTCGCTGCGGCCATCAACGAAAGGACAAAGGTTTCATGAAAGAAGTCGTATTGGGCGTGACGGGAAGCATCGCCGCATATAAAGCGGCCGAAATCGCTAATCTGCTTGTCAAGGACGGCGTCAACGTCAATGTGATCATGACAAACGCCGGCACAAAGTTCGTGGCGCCCCTCACCTTTCAAACGCTGACAAAAAACAAAGTGTATGTGGACATGTTTGAGGAAATCGCTTATAGCGACGTGCGGCATATCTCGCTTGCCCAGCAAGCGGACTGCCTGGTCATAGCTCCGGCTACCGCGAACATCATCGGCAAGATAGCTTCGGGGATTGCCGACGATATGCTGTCCACCGTTGTCATGGCCATTTCGGGCAAGCCAATCATAATATGCCCCGCCATGAACACTGCGATGTACGAAAACGCGGCAACGCAGGGCAATATCAATAAACTTGTGAGTTTAGGATATCAAATTGTAGAACCAAGGGAATCCAGGCTTGCCTGCGGAGACTTGGGCAAAGGCGCGCTGGCGGATGTCGAGGTTGTCGTCGCGGCAGTAAAAAAGGCTATCGGAGGGCCATGACGTGGAAGAGATGTCTATCGGCGGCATAGAGGGCTTCAAGATCGGGCAAGCGCAGGATCATGAAGCGGCCACAGGCTGCACGGTCATAATTTGCGAAAAAGGCGCCGTATGCGGCGTTGACGTGCGCGGCGGTTCGCCCGGTACGCGCGACACGGACGCGCTGGACCCCATAAACAACAGGGAGCATGTCCATGCCGTCATGCTCGCCGGAGGCAGCACCTTTGGGCTTGACGCGGCCGGCGGAGTGATGAGTTTCCTCGAAGAGAAAAAAATAGGGCGCGACGTGGGGGTGACGGTAGTGCCAAACGTCTGCGCCGCGATACTTTTTGACTTGATGTGCGGCAGGCATGATGTCAGGCCGGACGCGAAGATGGGGTACGCGGCCTGTGTAAGCGCCTTTGGCGGCCAAAACTGGGAGAGCGGTAATTTTGGGGCCGGCACCGGCGCGTTTGTCGGCAATATCTGCGGCAACGACAGGGCGATGAAAGGCGGCATCGGCAGCTGTGCTTTGGAGCATGGGGAGCTGCGCGTGGGCGCGGTGGCTGCGGTAAATTGCGTTGGCGATATTTACGACAACATGCGCGGAATGAAAATAGCGGGTGCGCGTTCCGAAAACGGTACGGGATTTGTTGACAGCGAGAGCGTGATGCTCGACAAATTCAACGAAAGCAAGGATATTTTCAGCGGCAATACCGTGCTTGCATGCATCATCACAAACGCAAGGCTGTCCAAAGCGCAGGCGACGAAGCTTGCATCGCACGGCCAAAACGGCATAGCGCGCGCCATCAGGCCGGCGCATACAATTTTTGACGGAGATACCGTTTTTGCAATGTGCGTGGGGGCGCTCGACGCGACGCTCGACGCCGTTGGGATTCTTGCCGCAAGGGCGGTCGAACACGCCATAGTTGACGCGATTATGAGCGCGGACACATTTGGCAAGTATGTCGCCGCAAAGGATTTCTTGTAGCGCCTGACGGACGCGCAACGCCGCGATAACACGTATTAGCTCCGGGGCGGATCCCCGGGGACCGTGCCGTTTGAAATACAGATGCCTGCCTTCGGCGCGTAGGGGCGCATGATATGCGCCCCTACAGTGGATTCATGCATATTGCCATTCTGCGGACGATTATCGGACGGTCTGGGGCAGATATTATCTGCCCGGACCGCCCGATAATTTGTAGAGCGCGGCATCCTTGACGCGCCGTTTGAAACGCAAATGCCTACCCCGCGTAGCCCTTGTCGGTCTCGAGCGTGACGGCTTTTGAAGGAGCGTCGTAACCGACATAGACGTCGATCACCTCCATCAGGTCGCGCAGCTTGAAGAAATTTGCGCCCCCGATGTTGTACACAACCAGGTTCAGCTCCGCTCCGTCGAGCAAAATGAGGGACGGCGTTGGAGTGACGGTCTTAACCTTGCCGTCGCCGGGCTGCATGTCGGAGCTTGTGGGGGTGTAGGCTTGGCCGCTTGTGATCGTGACGGTCTTTGACGCATTGTCATAGCCGACCTCGAACTGCTTCTCCGTGCCGTTGAGCGCGTAGGCCAAATCGCGCAGCTTGAAGTAGTTCGCGCCGCCGATGAGATATGCGTCGAAAGCCACTGCCTCGCCGTTGATATAGACTGTCGAAGCCGTTGGCGTGGCCGTCACAGTCTGCGGTGCAGGCGGCGGCGTGACAGCGCCGACTACCGTGACAATGTCAATCGGGAAAAAGCCCGTGTTCGTGCCATATTTGTACGTGATGCCGCTCTGGTTGCCGACCTTGTCCCATACAGCCGACGCGCCGGAGGGGTAGACGGACAGGTCAGTCGACGTCCCCGCGTCATATTCCCTGCGCCGCGCTTCGCTGTTCCATGCGCAAGCCACGGCATTGCCCGCGACCGTCGTCCGGTCGGCGTTGTTGCGGACTGCGGCGCGCCCCCCGTAAATCACTTCCGTCGAGACGGCATCCGTCCCATATGCGAACACGAAACCGCCCATTATGTTGAAGTAGGCGTTCACCCCGGAGGAGCGGATCGTGTGGTCCGCGACGGCGCTCACGGTGCCGCCGGTCATTGTCAGATCGTGCGAGAGAATTATGGCGGAGGTCGCCCCCGTGCTTCTGATAGTGCCCCCGCTAATGGTAATATCGTCGCATGTAATCGTCTGCCCTCTGTCCTGCGACTCTATTGTTCCGCCGTTAATCGTTATGGAAGCGCCGTTGCCGCTGCTGCCCAAAGCGACGCCCGTCCCGGTGTTTATAATTTCGCCGCCGTTGATGATCATTGAGCCAGCCCCGCGGATGCACGCGCTGCCGGAGGACAAAACCTTGCCGCCGTTGATTGTAATCGTGCCGCTAGAGTTGACCGCCACGCCGCCTCCATACTGCTCCACGAGCCCGCCGTTCACCGTCACTGTCTGCCCGCCGTTGATAACATGGGTGCCCTGGGCCTTCAAAGTGCCGCCGCTCACGACGATGTGGGCAATGTTCGTGCTGCCGTTGGTGCTGAGGGCATATCCGATTGTGGATTCGCAAATGAGCGATCCGCCCTCAGCGACCTCGAACGTGCCGCTGTTGTTGTTGCCTGATAGGTTAATCAGGTAGCTGGAGGGCGAGCCGGAATACTCGGCCTTCCACACTACAGTCACTTCCGGGCCGATCTTCAGCTCCAGCGGGTTCTTCGGCACGCCCGTCACCTTCCCCGTGACGGTGACGGTGTTTCCGTCCAATGTCGCATTCAGCTCGCCTTCGCCGCCATGCGCGAATGTGTTGATCTGGTCGGCGATTTCCGACGCTGACGACGCGCTTGCCGCAATCGGCATCGCCATGATGAGGCTGAAAACCAGCGCGAGCACTAACAGGGTTGACAATGCTTTCTTTGATTTCGTTTTCATAATTTATCCTCCTTTGCACCACGTAAAGTCTGATGCAACATTCCAAATGGCCCGGTCGCGGCTGCTATTCGCGCATGAAGCGGATGTATACCCAGTCCCCTTTGTGGTTCCACCTGAAATCAAAACCCCTCGTCGGCTCATTCAGCAGTTTGACGTATTCCCAGCCCGGTTCGTCTATTCCAATTCTCGACCAATCCGGCTCACTAGAATAGGCCACTACCTCTATCCTCTTTATCGGAGACTTGCCCGGGGTCTGGTCCCTTGTTGCGAAAACCAATACCGCACTATGGTCACCCTCCGCAAAATCATCCCAATTGTAATCGTACCATCTCATATTGCTGCTTCTCACAGCAAAATTCGCGAGGTTTCCATTGTGGGTGACTTTCCACGGTCCCAAAGCTGCATCAGCATATCTCTCATTCATCGGCATGTTCCCGTTTAAGTAATACCGCGCAAATATGTCCGTATAGGCATAGTTGACGTCCTCGCCCATAAAGTAGAACAGATAGTTCTCGCCGCCACGTTGCGGATTCAAATCGATGCTCGTCGATGTGTAGCCGGGCAGATTCGAGGGCGTCTTGGTGCTCGGGAAATTGATGCCCGTCACATACTTGGGCACGGGGTACAACGTTTTGTTGTCTCCCACCCGTTTGTCATACTCTTCCTTAATTTTTTTGCTGCGGTCCGGGTCCTTGCACAGCTCCCAGATGGGCTTGAGCTGCGTGCCGCCGAAGTCCGTGAATGTCGGGTCATTGTCCACCGACAGCCGCCACTGGTCCATCCCGGCTATCGCCGTCGAGGGACTCAGAACCAGGCCGGTCCCGTTGCCGCCATAGAAGATGACGTTGCGGTTGGTCTTAGAGTTAAAAGTCATATTATTAATTTGTTGTTGAATATTATAACTCCCGCTTCCGCCCGCGAACCCAATGTTGAAAGATACCTTCGCGTTGACCTCGAACGATGAAAAGCTCTCGGATGTCTCCGATTCTATGGACACATTATAGTCCATCCTGCCGCCTATATATGCCGAAGTTATGACATGCGTGCCGTAAGTGTCGAGTATCGTCGCGGGGGTAACGTTCGGGTCGTTGAGGGCCTTCTCGGCCGATTCCAGCAGGAAGCTGGAATAGTCGAAGTATATCGGGTCGGCGATGGAATACTCATAGAGCTTCTTCCATATCGTCTGGGTGGCCAGATATCTGTTTTTGCTCGTGCTGTTCATGGACGAGAAGTTTGTGCTGACGCTGCCGGAGAACCCCATGTAGTTTCCGCTGACATTGACGCTAGTGGTGCTTGTTTTCATGTAATCGAAAGCGTCTTTTTCTATGACCTCGCCGAAAGTGTCTTCTCTGATTTGTTCAGCCCTGTTGATTTGCCGGTATTGCACCATCTTGTTGACATCAAGGACCGGCGCTTTCATGCCTTTGTTTGTGTCCGGCACGGCGTAAGCGCCCTTTGCGATGTCATATCCCCGCCCGATGAAGCTGATCCCCTTGTTCACGCTCGTGCTGGGGTCCGTCACGTTGCCCTCGCCCATCGCGGGGGTCGTGGGGGTATTGGGCGTAACCGTTACTACAGGAAGTCCTATTTCCGCGAGCATTTCTGCGTATGAGAGAGTGTTGTCCTGCTGTTTCGCTGCCTCGAGGATTTCCGCTCTTATGCGATCACGATTGGGGTCGATTGCAATAATCTCGGCGCCGGTGATTGCTTTTCCGCCATCTGATATGCTGACCTCTCCACCGGCAATCTTGCCTATTAGGGTCGCTTTCGCGCTATCCGATAAGCCGAGCCCTCCCGACGTCTCGACGGGCGTTAACAGCATTATTTTATCCCTAATCATTGCCGCGTGCGCTTCCGGCGGTTCGGGCGCCGGCTCCGTATCCTCTTCTTGCTCTTCTCTTTCAATGTCATCCACATAGGCGATGTAAGAGCGCCTGAGCAAGACTACGGACTGCTCGCGGGAGGTGTTGCCGAGCGGGTCGAGCGTCGTTGGCGACGTGCCGCCCATTATTTCGTTTTTAATGCAGAACCCAACGGCGGCCTTGGCATAGTTCGCTATCTTGCCCGCATCGGTGAAATTGGACATGTCAGCAGCGCTCTTGTCCATGTCCGGCATCGCGGCCTCAAGCGCGCGGAAGATCATCACGCAGATGTCCTGGCGCGTGATGCTCGCGTATGGCGAGAACTTGTCCACAGAGGTGCCGTTGACTATCTCCAGCTTGAAGGCTTTCAAGACTTCCGGGTTGTTGGTGTCGGTGAACGGGTTTGGCGAGATTGGCTCCGCCTCTTTCCACGTCAGAGACTCATATAGCTTCACGACTATTGTGCAGAACTCCTCGCGCGTTATTTGCGCATTGAAGTTCTTCATGATCTCGGGGTACGTCAGTCCAAAGTCGTACGCTTCCTGCAGCTCCGGCACGGCCCATTTGCTTTGCGTGCCGTCAAATTCCAGCGGATCGTCCCCCGCGATTGAGAAATTCACGCCTGACATCAGCATTATGAGCGCAAGCATCAGGCATATGGTCATTTTAGTAAACCGTTTCAAAGATATTCCCTCCTTTATATGCATTTAAAACGTCTTTCCGCTCTCCCTTATGTCCGGAAGTATCACGCGGCTGATGATGGCCGCAGCCTCCGCGCGGTTGATGTTGCTGGTCGGGTTGAACGTGCCCAGCGTGTCGCTTCCCGTCAAAATGCCCGCCGCGTAAAGCAAGAAGATCTCGTCGTTATATTTCGTGGCGCTGCTCACATCGGGCAGCGAGTTGACGGTGTTTTGCGGGGCGAATTCAGACATCGGCATGGAGTTTGCGAAGATGTACGCCATCTCCGCGCGGGTCACCGAGCGCGTGTAGCTTGTAAAAGCGGTGCCCGTGATAATCTCGTTTTCGATGGCATATTCCACGTACACCTGATACCACAGAGGACCCTGCACGAAGTTCTCCTCGCCGGTCATATAAATGCTGTGGACCCTGGCGGCCACCGTCAGTGCCTCGGCAACGCTCATGTTCCCGGTCGGGTTGAACGTGGTGGTGCTGTTGCCCTTCATAAGCCCGTATATGACGGCGTTGGCTATGGCCTTCTGCTTGTTGAAGCCGTACCATTGGTCCTCGTTCACGTCAGAGAATTGGCCGGAAGTATATGTGTTTGCCTTTGCGAAATTGTCTATCGAGCCCTTGGGCTTCTCTTTTATTACATATTCTTCCGACATGACCTCGCTGTCATCCATGTCTTCCTTTGTCGCTATGGCCTTCAGCGTCGTTGTCTCGCTGATCTTGATCGGCGACGTATATTTCGTGGACGAGGCCGTGGGAGCGCTGCCGTTCGTGGTGTAATAAATTATGGCATCCTCCGTTTCGCACTTCAGCGTCACGGTCTGCTCTTCGTCAAAGGTGCCGCCCTTTGGCGATGCCGTCGGCTTTTCGACGGTCAGGACTTCCTCCTCCTCTTCTTCTTCCTCTTCTTCCAGTTCTTCCTCTTCTTCCACTTCTTCAGGCTCGGCGTCGTCTCCTCCCGTCACGGTGAGCGTCACGGCGATGGTCTCCGTGCCTTTGCCGACTGATGTAACCACGCAGCGGTATTGGAGTCCGTCATAACTCGCCGGAATATTAACCAGCTTCAGCGTGTCCGTCTTCGCGCCGGAGTACACGTCGTTGTCGGATATATCCTGCCACATGCCAAACCTGCCGACACTGCTTAACCGTTGCCATTGGTATGTCCGTGACAAGCCGCCGCTGGCCGCCACATTGAAGGATGCCGTGCCACCCGCCTCGACGGTTTTGTTCTTCGGCTGCGTCGTTATCGTCACCGTTGTGTCGATTTCTCCGCCGATGGGAGGATCCAAGGATACTGCGATCGGTATCGTTGCGGAGGCCTCGTTGGAATAGTCGGAATACGTGTATGAAAGCGCGCCCGTCTGCATGCTCGCCCTCACCCTGTATGTGTAAGTCTTTCCTGCTTCAGCAGATTTGTCCAAATAGTTCGTGATGTTGCTGGAAACCGAAGCAAATGGGGTTGTCCAGTCGCCGCTGCCTTCTTTTCGCGAGATTGTAAACCCTGTTTCGTTGTCGGAATTGTCCTTCCATGTAAGTGTAATGCCGCCCAACGCAGCCGTCGCCGTCGCCGTGAGGTTTGTCGGCGCCGCGGGCTTGGTGGTAGATACGGGGTCGGCAAGTCCCGGCTTTGCTGCAGTCACGGTGGCGCCGTTCTTGGACGCGCTGATGGCCGCGCCCGCGCCCGCCGGGAGCGCGAGGCCAAGCAATAGCACGGCCGCCATGATAATTGATAGCTTCTTTTTCAAATGTTTTCCCTCCTTTTAAACATTTCATTTGCAGACGATTGTGAAATGCTGCTTTTTGCGGGCGGCAGGTTGCCGCCCCTACAAGATGGTGAATGCTGCTTCTGATGAATGCTTTGTTCTTTAAGCGTGCGCATTTTGAGCGTGTACATTTCTGTAGCCGAATGCATTGTGGCTTGCTTCCGGGTTGACGATGATTTGAATGATGGCCGATTGCTTTTATTAACGTAAAAAAGAATATCACATGTTACTTCTAAAATCAACAAAAAATCGTGTAAAACGTTGAAATTCAACATTATGAGAGCTACAATTTCACGCCCGGTGAGGTAGACGTTTATTATGCTTCCGACCGCGTAGCAAGGAAGCGAAGCGGCGCGAATATGCGCATGGATGCGCATCTGAGCGATGAGGAAGCAAAAAAACGTCTGCCGATCGCAAGGGCGTGAACAGAAGCAAATGAGATACTACCAATCGTAGCCTTTGTCGGTCTCCAGCGTGATGGCCTTTGACGCATTGTCATAACCGACAAAGACATCGATCACCTTCATCAAATCGCGAAGCATAAAGAAATTGGCGCCCCCGATGTTGTACACTACCAAGTTCAGCTCCACGCCGTCGAGCAAAATGAGCGAAGGCGTTGGCGAGACAGCCTTAACCTTGCCATCGCCGGGCTGCATATCGGCGCTTCCGGGGATATATGCCTTATTGCTTGTGAGCGTGACGGTCTTTGACGCATTGTCGTATCCGACCTCGAACTGCTTCTCCGTGCCGTTGAGCGCGTAGGCAAGGTCGCGCAGCTTGAAGTAGTTCGCGCCGCCGATGTTATATGCATCGAAAGCCACGGCAACTCCATTGACATAGACTGTCGAAGCCGTGGGGGTCGCCGTCACAGGCTTCGGCGGCGGCGCGGGAGGCGTGGGCGGCGCGGCGGAGGCGTGGACTAAGACGTTGTTGACGTGAAAAAAACCGGTATTCGAGCCGTTGGAATATGAAATGCCGCTCTCTTCGCCCTTCCTGCCCCATTCAACCTTGCCCGCAGGGTTGGCGAAAAGCTCAATTGCCGTGCCCGCGTCATATTCCGGGAGGAATCCGTACGGCCTGTCCCAAGCGCAAACAATACCCGTGTTGCTAATCGTTGGAGATAGGCCGCCTTGCATGCATATGACGCCGAGCTCCCCAAACAGTTCGTTGCCCTGCGAAAACAAAAAGCCGCCACTCACCGTGACGGCCGCGTTTGAGCCGGTTGCATGGATCGCATTGCCGATTTCAACGCTCACGATGCCTCCGCTTACTGTAATAGAGGCATTTTCGTCTGTGGAATAAATCGCGTTTCCGTCCGAAGCGCTCACAGTTCCACCGCTGACAATGATGGCGGTCATGCCGAAAGTACGAACTCCGCCGCCATTGCCGCTGCCGTTGATGATGGCGCCGCCCGCAGCGACATCGAACGTCCCGCGGCCTGTCAACTCAACCATGTAGCCGCCGGCGGCGATGTCCCCTGAATATGCCGCCTTCCATAATACCGTCGCTCCGGCATCGATGTGGAGGCTTAATGTATTCTTTGCTCCTGTGACTGAACCGGTCACTGTGACGGTGCTGCCCGACACCGTGGTAGCCAGGCTGCCGGTGCCGCCATGCGAAAAGCTCTCGATCGTGGCCTTCAGCGCGTTTGCGTCCTCCGCGTTTGCCGACATTGGCATTGCAACGAACAGGCTGAATGCAAGAGCGATGGCCAGCGGCATCGCCACTGCTTTTGCTGATCTCGTTTTCATTATATTCACATCCTTTCCATATGCCTAACAAGAGTTTTTTCCTATGCGGTCATTCTACTGCATAAGTTTAAAGATTTCAACATTTCGTTGCCATCTTTCGTTGCAATCTTTCGATGTTGTTGACAAAACGCTCTATGTTGGTTATGATTTGACCATGTATGTAGAAACAAAAACAAGGCCAACCGAGAACGGGGTGAAAGGAGCTGCGGATTGTGCGTAGATTCAACGTGACGGGCGTATGCGTGCCCGAAAAGCACTACATGGTCGACATAAGCGGCAAGCTTGCGCAGATAAAGAAAATGGTCGACTACGGCGACTATTTCACGATAAACCGCGCAAGGCAATATGGCAAGACCACGACGCTGTTGATGCTTGCAAAAATGCTTAAAAACGAATACATCGTAGCATCAATTAGCTTTGAAGGGCTTGGCGACGAGAGCTTTGAGTCAGCGGCCGCGTTTTGCCGAGTGTTTATGAGGCTCATTCAAACTGCGCTGTCATTCACGGATGCGCCCGAAGAGTATCGAGAATGCTGGTTTGACGAAAAAGTTGAGGATTTTATAGGACTTGGCTTCCATATTACGGACATGTGCAAGCCCGGTGCTACGGGTTCGGGGAAAAACCTCATATTGATGATAGACGAAGTCGACAAGACAAGCAACAACAGGACATACCTGCATTTCCTCGGACTCCTTCGGGACAAATACCTAAGACGCGAGCAGAACAAGGACTACACCTTTCATAGCGTCATTCTTGCCGGGGTGTATGACATAAAAAACATCAAGCTGAAAATGATAAACGAAGGTATATATACACCTTCGGAGACGGAGAACAAGCTATACAACTCGCCGTGGAATATCGCGGCTGACTTCGAGGTTAACATGTCATTCAGCCCAGCGGAGATAGCCACCATGCTCGTAGAATACGAGACAGACCATAACACCGGCATGAATGTCCCGCTCATTGCAGACGAGATTTATGCTTACACAAGCGGTTATCCTTTTATGGTGTCGAGGCTATGCCAACGTATTGATGAAAAACTAGACAAAGACTGGACACCTCATGGCGTGCAAGAATCGGTCAAAATCATTCTTGACGAGAAGAATACGCTGTTTGACGATATATACAAGAATCTGGAGAACAACAAAGACTTGTATAATTTCATGTATGGGCTGCTGGTCACAGGCGATGGGAATGGGTTCAACATATACAATCCCATCATAGACCTTGGCAGCACATATGGGTTTTTGAAAAAAGGCGATAGCAACAAAGCTGTGGTTTCTAACAGAGTATTTGAGATGCTTATGTATGACTACTTCATATCAAAGGATTCAATTCAGAAAAGACGGCTGACCGGGGTTCTCCAGCGCGACGTTGTGGACGGCGGCCGTTTCGACATGGAGCTGTGCATGCGCAAGTTCGCGGAGCATTACGCCGAAATGTACAGCGAACGCGACGCAGAATTCCTCGAACGGGAAGGGCGCCTGCTGTTCCTTACATACCTAAGGCCGCTGATCAACGGGCAGGGGTTCTACCACATCGAGAGCCAGTTCACGGACTTGCGGCGGATGGACATAGTCGTGGATTTCGGCAGCGACCAGTTCATCATCGAGCTGAAACTCTGGAAGGGCGAGGCGGGACATGAAAAGGCCTATGAGCAGCTCGCGGGGTACCTCGGCAGCAAAGGCAACGCAGAAGGCTACCTGTTGACGTTCGATTTCCGAAAAAACGTCATCAAGCAGCCTTACGCCAAATGGGTCGACTACGGCGGCAAGCGCATATTCGACGTGATGATATAATGATTGCTCCGCAATCATTATATTTTGATTTTATGTATATCGTCTTGCTCCCGGCTACGCCGGAACCGCAAGACATGATATAACGGCTATAAGCCGGAACTGCCTGACATCTTAATTTAGGAGCTTGGGACATATGTCCCAAGCTCCCATTGTTCGTTCTTTGCTACAATTAATCTGGCATGGGGGTTTCATTCTCCGTGCCGGAATCATTCGGCTGCCTATGCCAGTTTATCCACCATTCGGGCAGCGATGATCAAAGCCTGCTGGCGAGTCGCGTTGGCATACCCGATCGCCTTTTCGGATTCCGTCGTATTCTGCGGGGCGAATTTATTATCTCCCATGCCGTTTATAATATCATTCGCATACATGAAATAAACGCTGTCCTTTGCATAAGCCGAGATTTTATCGTCGTCCGCAAACGGCGCAGGCTTATTATACGACAATGGGAACTGGCTGTCCGTGCCGATCGACCACCCGGGGAACGTGGTGCGCTTGAAAACGCGCGTCAGCATTGTCGCCGCCTGCTCGCGAGTGAGAGGATTGTCGGGCGCGAACGTCGTAGCCGTCATGCCATTTACAACTTCGATATTGTACGCCTTCAACACCTCGGGGTCGCTGCAGTCCGTAAACGGATTGGCCGCCACGGGCACCGCCTTTGTTCCGGAAAGATTCTCAAATACTTTCACGCATACTGCGGCAAACTCCGCGCGCGTGATTTGGAGCCTAAGGTCCACCCCTAACAAACAATCCGGAACCAGCCCAAGCTCATATGCCATCTGAACCTCGTCCACAGCCCAATCTGAGACAAGCGTACCTTCGATATCTGTAATCTCCCCGCCAATTGACACATCTGTTGTCGGAAAACTGTCCCAAAAGCTGCCTAAACCAAGCGCGGTGGATGCAAGCGACAAGCACAAAACAAGCGCGACGAACAACGAAACACAACATTTTTTCATGATTTCAACCTCCTCATTTTAATTATCACTATCGATTGAATCTTGGAAAGCCGCATATCAAACACCCGATTTCATAAAGTAACCCATATCGCAGGGCGGACTCCGACGTTCCCATTATGCACATAGTACGCGAGGACGTTAATGCGCCCCTCGCCATCGACATATGAGGCAGTATTATTATCAAGCGGGTCCTCACCATAGACGCCGGGGCCGGGTGACCGCAACCACCACGAAGAAGCTCCGTTCTTAATAACGCTCTTTGCAGCTATAGCTTTTTGTAAATTCTTCGGAGCGTTGCTCCCCATGTAATCATCGACCTCGTCAAGACTTAGCAAAAACACCTTATCAACAGTGTCGTTTCCCCCGCTTGTGCCATACATTTCATTATCATTGTTGGCAAGTGACGACTCGACGATCCGGCTTTTGTCATCTGAACTGAAGGCGTTGTAGAATGTGTTGTTCAAATAGTCGCGAAGAGTGCAATCTTCCCATGTAACAACGGCATTTTCTTCGTTGTATGCTCTCTCCTCGAGGATTTTTTCGCTCAATAGCAATGCCTTTCCGCTGTCGACGGTTAAAACAATCCAGCTCTTATCAGCGAATTTCACCGTATCTCCCGCCTTCGTCGACGAGCTAATGCCTTTGCTGCAAGCCATTGCAGCAATACACATAATTAGCGCAAACACGCAAAAAACAATCTTTTTCATAATCCACCTCAATTATCGCACAATCAACCGAACGTGATTCCGCCCGTCCTCGTCTCGGGAAGAATGATGCGCGTCAAAATCGCCGATGCCTCGGCGCGACTGATGTTGTTGTCCGGGCGGAAAGTGCCCTGCGTGGCGGTCGCCGGCCCCGCCCCATTAACGTGATAAAGAATATCACATGATATTTTAAAAATCAACAAAATATCACGCAAAATGTTGATATTCAATAATCTTTCGATAGCAATATTTCGATGTTGTTGACAAAACGCTCTCTTATGGTTATGATTTGACCATGCGTTAAGAAACGTGAACAAGGCCAACCGAGAATGGGGTGAAAGGAGCTGCGGATTGTGCGTAGATTCAACGTGACGGGAGTTTGCGTCCCCGAAAAGCACTACATGGTCGATATAGGCGACAAACTGGCGCAGATAAAGAAAATGGTCGACTATGGCGACTATTTCACGATAAACCGCGCAAGGCAATATGGCAAGACCACGACTCTGTTGATGCTTGCAAAAATGCTTAAAAACGAATACATCGTAGCATCAATCAGCTTTGAAGGGCTTGGCGACGAGAGCTTCGAGTCAGCGGCCGCGTTTTGCCGAGTATTTATGAGGCTCATTCAAACGGCGCTGTCATTCACGGATGCGCCCGAAGAGTATCGAGAACGCTGGTTTGACGAAAAAATTGAGGATTTTATAGGACTTGGCTCCCATATTACGGACATGTGCAAGCCCGGTGCTACGGGTTCAGGGGAAAACCTCATATTGATGATAGACGAAGTCGACAAGACAAGCAACAACAGGACATACCTGCATTTCCTCGGACTCCTTCGGGACAAATACCTAAGACGTGAGCAGAACAAGGACTACACCTTCCATAGCGTCATTCTTGCCGGGGTGTATGACATAAAAAACATCAAGCTGAAAATGATAAACGAAGGCATATATACACCTTCGGAGACGGAGAACAAGCTATACAACTCGCCGTGGAACATTGCGGCAAATTTTAAAGTGGACATGTCGTTCAGCTCGCAGGAAGTTGCGTCGATGCTCGAAGAATATGAAACAGATCACAGTATCGGCATGAACATCCCACTCATTGCTGACGAGATTTATGCTTACACAAGCGGTTATCCTTTTATGGTGTCGAGGCTCTGCCAATGCATTGATGAGGAGCTGGACAAAGATTGGACGCCTCGCGGCGTTCAGGAAGCGGTTCAGAATATTCTCAACGAAAACAACACCTTGTTTGACGATATGATAAAAAACATGGAAAATAATAGGGATCTATATGATTTCCTGTATGATTTGCTTTTCGTAGGGAATGAATATGTGATCAACGCCGACAATCCAATAATGACACTTGGAACGATGTATGGATACATAAAGGGAGATGAGCGCAACAAGGTAAAAGTAGCAAACAGAATTTTTGAACTGCGGATGTATAATTACTTTGTTTCAAAGAACGCCACTTCAAGAAAAACGACAATAAACATACTCCAGCGCGACGTCATGGACAGCGGACGGTTCGACATGGAGCTGTGCATGCGCAAGTTCGCGGAGCACTACGCCGAAATGTACAGCGAACGCGACTCGGATTTCATCGAGCGGGAGGGACGCCTGCTGTTCCTTACATACCTTAGGCCGCTGATCAACGGGCAGGGGTTCTACCACATAGAGAGCCAGTTCACGGACCTTCGGCGGATGGACATTGTCGTGGATTTCGGCAGTGACCAGTTCATCATAGAACTGAAGCTGTGGAAGGGCGAGGCGGGACATGAAAAGGCCTATGAGCAGCTCGCGGGATACCTCGGCAGCAAGGGCAACGCAGAAGGCTACCTGCTGACGTTCGATTTCCGAAAAAACGTCATCAAGCAGCCTTACGCCAAATGGGTCGACTACGGCGGCAAGCGCATATTCGACGTGATGATATAGCAGCGATGATCAAAGCCTGCTGGCGCGTCGCGTTCGCGTACCCGATTGCCTTCTCGGATTCCGTCGTATTCCGGCTCATTTGTTGAGCGATATGTTGTCGATGCCGTTTTCCTCAAATTCCTCGATGTATTCATCGATACGGTGCGTCAGTTCATTGAGGTTTTCCGGTCCGATTGGCTCAAAGTCCATATCGCGCCGCGCCATCTCCTCGGCCAAAATCTCAAAAAACACCGCGTCCTCGTAATCGGCGATTGCCTCATGGATGCCGCCGTTCTCAAACTCGAACGACGGCCCTGCCATATTGTTGCCGAAATCGACGAGCGTGGGCATGTCGTTGGCGACGCAATATGAAAATATCTTGCTTTCGACATTGTCATATTCCGTGATGCGGTCGGTCCCGCGAGTGGAGTTNAGTATCCAGTTCCCGATATATGTCATATCTAAAAGACGCCTGAATTCCATTTCCGACAGTTCGATTTTCATAACGCCCCTCCAAACTAAAATAATGTAAAAATAATGTACCTAACGTGGGCTGCGCCCACAACCCATCGGGACAGCTCGCTTACGGGCGAAATCTTCCGGGGTCCCCGCGAAACAGAGTTTCGTGGGGTGGAAGTTCGCCCTACTCGCTTGTCCCTCACGCAGCTCCGCTGCGCACCGCGCTTCGCGCGGCGATAGTGCCTTAGCAATTGAAGCTATCTTGTTATTTGTTTGTGTTGCGAGTTGCTAAGGCACTAATATATTATATCAGGTACTCGTACAAAATTCTACATATTTTTATGAATTTTCAATCAATCACGACCGGCTCATCAACAACCTCCAGCACATCAGGCGCCGCCGTAGCAGCAATAGCAGCGTCAACGGCAACGGCAGCATCAGCAACCTCCGGCACATCAGGCGCCGCAGGCAGCACGAGCGAAATGCGCGTCCCAACGCCCTCGCGGCTGAGGATATCGATATACCCGTTGTGCCGCGAAGCGATCCACTGCGCGATGGACAAGCCAAGCCCCGCGCCGCCGGTCGCCCGCGCGCGCGACTCGTCCGCCCTGACAAACCTGTCAAAAACGTGCGGCAACGTAGTCGGGCTGATCCCGATTCCGGTGTCCGAAACCATTAACCGCGCCGACTCCTCGTCCCTTTCAACGGCGATTTTGATTTCGCCGCCGATGTCCGTATATTTGACAGCATTATCGACGAGTATGCGCAAAGCCTGCTTGATCAGCGCCCTGTCCGCGACAATATCGACGGCTCCGCACGACGTGACGATATCGCGTCCGTCATCGAGCATCCTCGCCTCCCCTGCGACCTCCTCGACAAGCTCGCGCAGGCCGAACCTCTCCTCCGACAAACGAATCCTGTTGCTGTCACCGCGAGCCAGAAACAGCAACTGCTCCACGAGCCCCTTCATATTATCCGCCTCGTCCTTGATCGCATTGACGGACTCGGACAAAGCCTTTTCATCCTCCTTGCCCCAACGGTCGAGCAAGTTCGCATAACCTTGAATGACCGCGATCGGCGTGCGCAGCTCATGCGATGCGTCGGAAACAAAACGCGCCTGCGCAGCATAGGACTCGTTGATGCGGTCGAGCATGCCGTTTATAGCAACGGCGACGTTCTTCAGCTCCTCCTGCAATTCGTCGACAGGGATGCGCGTATCGAGCCTGCCCGCGTCGATGCCGTCGAGCCTCCCCGCCAGCGCCATCGTCATCTCATGGTCGAGCTGCCTATTGACCTCGTTGAGGCTCTGCGCGGCGCGCGCGAGCTCCGATATCGGGTCGAGCGTGCGTCGGACCAGCCGCCTGTCGCCGAATGAGCGCGACATCAGCGACAGCAGCTCATACGCAAGCAATATTGCGTATAAATAGAAGAAATACAGGACGAATGCGCCCACGTTCTGCGCAATGGTATATATGACATCGCCGCTTTTGATTACGATGACATATTCTACGCTGCGCAATGCATTGTTGAGGCTGCCGCCATGAACGCGGAATCCCCTGTGGTATATATCTTCCATACGGTCATGGATGCCGCGCCCGGGAAACGGCCAAGCCTCCTCATAGCTCGAAACCGCGTCGCCAGCAGGCGATTTTTCTATGCTTAGCCCCGCGAGCCCGAGCCACGCGCCATCCTCCGGCAATTCGTGGCCGTCGAGCACGGCGACCGCGTCGACGATCTTGCGTTCGCTGTATATCCAAAGCCCGACGCAAGCGATTATTATAATGATTACGTCGATCGAAATAAACAGTCCGACGAGGCGAAAAAATAACTTCCTGTTAAGCTTGTTCGTAATCGAATGGCGGATCCTGCCCGCATCCGTTTGCCTTTGTTTATTCATCTTTGATCACATATCCCACTCCGCGCACCGTGTGTATGAGCTTTATGCCTAACACCGTCTGCTTTTGTTTATTCATCTTTGATCACATATCCCACTCCGCGCACCGTGTGTATGAGCTTTATACCGAAAACTTCGTCAATCTTCCCGCGCAAAAACCGAACATAAACATCGACGGCGTTCGTTCCGCCATCGAAATTATAGTCCCATACATTTTCCAGAAGCATGTCGCGGGTGACTACGATGCCCTTATTTTTCAACATATAATGCAGCAAATCAAACTCGCGCTTCGTCAATTCGACGGCCTCGCCCCGCACGGTGACGGTGTGGCGCTTCACGTCAAGAATGACGTCGCCTGCCGAGAGCGTCGCATCATCAGCCTGCCCGCTCGAACTTTTGCGAATAGCCGCGCGGATACGTGCAAAAAGCTCCTCTATCGCAAACGGTTTCGTAATATAGTCGTCCGCGCCCTGGTCGAGACCTGCCACTTTGTCCATGACCTCGTCGCGCGCCGTCAGCATGATGACGGGCGTCGCCGACACGCGCCTCAGCCTCCGCAGGACTTCCATGCCGTTGATTTCCGGCAGCATGATGTCAAGGAGTATAAGGTCGAACCCGCCGGCAATGGCGAGCTCGCACCCTTTTGTGCCCGTGAAGGCCTTAGTCACGCTATATCCTTCATGGTTTAATTCGAGTTCAATGAACCTGGCCAGTTTCTCCTCGTCCTCCACGAGTAGAATTTTTATCGCGCTATCCATAGTCCCACACCTCTCGCCCACGTGAGCCGCACGAGCCTCATGCGCAATGGCTGCATGCAATCCACACGCACGAACTGCTCGCGGGTGATTTGTAATCGCCCCTACACGAGAATCCTTAACCTAACGTGGGGTTCCACCCCACAACCCGGACGCCGTGCGCTACGACTCATTTCGCTTTACGGCGGAAATGAATTCCGCCTGCGAAATCGAGCCTCCGCGCCGGCGCACCGCGCTTTGCGCGTTGATAGCACCTTACGGACTCGTTATTATATTGTTATTTGTTTGCTTTGTTTGTCCGTAAGGTACTATTAACATATCTTTTGCTACGAGGCGTGCCAAGCGGCGCCTCACTCGCTCGCATCGCAGTTGCCGTCGCTACTGTTGCCGTCCCTATTGTTGAAAGACTTTTTGACATCATCCACCAGCTCCGACGCGCTGTCCATCACGTGGTTGACGGAATCGCGCCCGAGGTCCGCGCCGCGGAAACGGTATCTCCAACCAAAGAACAAGCTGATGATGAACAAAGGAACGGTGATCCAGAAGAAGAACAGCAAAAACGCGACGACGATGGTGACGGGGCACGAGAACATCAAGCGCCCGTTCTTGCCCGCTTCCAGGAAATTGGAGTTGCCCTTTTTAAGCAGCATCATGCAAAACTTGCCAAAACGCCTCATCATTGACCCGAAGCTCTCCCCATTGCTCGCCGCCGATCCACCGTCGCTCCCGGCACGATGCCCCTCGCCGTTGCCGCCCGCGCTGGAATACTGCCCGCCGCCCGCCGGGACCGTGGACTTCCCATGGTCTTCCAGATAGATGAGCGCCGCGAGAATGTCGCCATCCGAAGCGTCGAGAGCTTCCTTTGCCTCTGCAAAACTGACATCCGCAATCGACCGCAGCTTTTCGGCCTTTTCGAGTTCCGTCATATGTAACATCCTCCTTAAGTTTCCAACACTCGCTGATATGGCTGCAGAATACCATACATTGATGTAAAAACAATGTTATGAAGATGAAAATAAGATTAAACGCAACTATTCACGCCATAGCGCGCGGCCTTTAATCGTTTCAATCCAGCTTGTATTTCTCGTTATACGCATTGTACATGCTGCCAAATTCAGCATTCTCCGGCGACCTGATCCCATTGAGATAGCCATGCATGTCCATGGACTCGCCTCCCATTTGGATCACGCTGATCGCGATATTCGAGCAATGGTCGGAAACCCGCTCATAATTGATAAGCAAATCCGACCAAATGATGCCCGGCTCAATGGCGCACTCCCCTTTCTGCAGCCGCTCGATATGCCGCGAGCGCATCTTGACGGTAAGGTTGTCTATGACCTCCTCCAGCGGCTCCACGTGCCTCGCGGCGGCATCGTCGCCATTGATAAATGCATCGATGGCCATGTTGACGATCTCCACCAACGCTGAATGGGCGATCACGAGGTCCGTCATAGCAATCTCAGTAAAAGAGATTTCGTTGTCCCTGATCTCCTCTGCCAACTCCAGAATATTCAGCGCATGGTCGCCCATCCGCTCCAAATCGCCTATGACATGCAACAGCTCCGACGACTTCCAGCTCTCGTCTCCGGCAAGCCCATGCGTGGAAAGCTTGACGAGGTAGGTGTTCAGCTTGTCTTCGTACTCGTCGAGACTTTCTTCGTTCTCGCGTATTGTCTCCGCATTCTTCTCGTCATATTTCGTAATCATCTGCAAAGCCAGCAACACGCTGTCCCTAGCAATGATGCCCATCTCGATGACAAGCTTGCTGCATTGCGCCAACGCGACGACTGGGGTGCCGAACAACCTCTCATCCAGCAGCTCGTATTTGGTCTCCTCGCCTTTCCTCCCTTTGATTGCCAGCTTTGCAAGCTTCTCAAGCTGGTTTGCGAACGGGAAGAGCAATATTGACGTCGCGATGCTGAACAACGAGTGTATGATGGCGATGGAAACGGGCGAAACAGTATCGTTCAAAAAGGCGAGGTCAACAGTCGATCGCAGAATATACAGAACCGCGACGAACACGATTGCTTCAATAACGTTGAATAAAATGTGGATGGCCGCGACCCTCTTGGCGTTTTTGTTCGTGCCTATGCTGGCCAGCAGCGCGGTGATGCAAGTGCCGATTTTCATGCCCAGAATGACCGGTATCGCGGTCGCATACGTGACGCTGGTGGTCAGCGAGAGGGTCTGCAATATGCCGACGGCGGCCGACGAGCTTTGTATGATGCATGTGAAAACCATTCCTATCAAGACGCCGAGCAGCGGATTGGAAAACGTGACCATGATGTTGCGGAAAGCCTCGTTGCTCTCGAGCCCGGAAATAGCGCTCCTCATGATGGCCATTCCCGCCATCAGCACGGCGAACCCAAGGAGTATCTCGCCTGCATTTCTCCGTTTGACTTTTTTCGAGAACATCGTGCATATGATGCCAATGACCGCAAATATCATTGAAAAGTTGTTGGGGTTTAAGATACGCACGATGAAGCTCTCGCCCGTTAGCCCGGTCAGGGAAATGATCCACGCGGTGATGGTCGTGCCTATGTTCGTGCCCATAATGACCCCGACTGTCTGATGCAGCTTCATGATGCCGGAGTTCACCAGCCCGACGAGCATGACAGTGACGGCGGACGAGGACTGGATTATGCTCGTAATGCCGACCCCCAAGGCAAACGCCTTTAAACGGTTTGACGTCACATTGCGCAAAATGATCTCGAGGCGGCTACCGGCCGTTTTCTCGAGACCTGCTGACATGACATCCATTCCAAAAAGAAAGAGGGCGACGCCTCCAAGCAGCATGATCACGCTGAAAAAATCCATAATCGCATCCCTCGCAATACCTATAAAATTTTCCGCCCCGGTATGGCCAACCGTGAGGCTTCGCGCGCTCGAGCCGCTGCGCGGCCGAAGCCGGCGGCTTGCATCAATGCATCCCGCGCTTCTGAGCGCCCGAATGCCGCGCCCGAAAGCAGTCCACACACACGTTATCACATCGCGCCGACAATTTCAACAGCAAGCGCTGCAACGTAGAAATAATCGTGGTTTTAAACAAAACCACGATTATTTCCATCGAATCTTAAAACACTTTGTCAAGCAACGTCAGCTCGGAAGGCTTGGAAGTCAGATTCCCGAACTTCGGCACGTTCTCCGTGAAATGCGACGCCTTCATATGCGCGTCGAGCGACGGCTGGTCCTCCCATTCCTCCATCATGATGAAGCGGAGAGGGTCGTTCACGTCCCTGCACAGCTCATACCTGATGCACCCCTTGTCGAGCGCGTTAGTCTTTTCGACCAGCTCCTTGGATATCGCCAGAAACTCGTCGACGCATCCTTCCTTCACATAATTGACCGCGGTAACCTTTATCATAAATATACCTCCTATATTATTGTGATACAGCCATCACCCGAGCGACGCCTTGAAAACGAAATCCTTGACGTCGTCCCAAGTATTATAAACCCCCGCGTCGTGCAGCGCCTTAAGCTGCGCATCGTCATAGCCGAGCTCCCTCAGGATCTCCTCGCTGTTCTCCGCCAGCATTGGCGCCCGCTCATAAGGCAGCACGTCCGCGCCCTCGATGCTGACGGGCGGGCGCACCATCGTGCGCTTCCCGGAAGGATAATCCATCTCCTCAAAAGCGCCCGCGGCCCACGCCTGCTTGTCCTGCAAGACTTCCTCCCAGACCTGGCAGATCGAAAACGGAATATCGCCCTCAGTCAATATCTTAGTCCATTCCGCAGCCGTCTTCAACGCGAACGCGTCGGTCAAAATCTGGACGAACTCCCCATGCAGCTTATTCTTCGTGATGCTCGCCATCGTATACCGCTCGTTGCCGACAAGGTCCTCCCTGCCGATCAACGGCATGAACCTCGGATAGAAAATGTCGAACGGCGGCATGGATATTTGAATATGACGCCCATCCTTGCTCTTATACGTGTTGTTGAACGGATTTTCAGCCGTCTTGCGGCTGATCGGATACACCTGGCCCAGCCCCTCGTACTGCGCGGCCTGTATGGCGATCCCCTGGACAAAAATCGACGAATGCAGCAAGTCCACCATGACCTTGTCGCCCTTGCCGGTTTTTTGGACATTATACAGCGCGGTCATGATGCCGGCAGCCATGAACATGCCGGAAATATGGTCGCCGATGCCCGGAATGAGGTTGACGGGCTCCGAATCCTTTTGGTACAAGGTCCCCAGCAGGCCGCCGCGCGCCCAAAACGCTGTGAAGTCATATCCCGGAAGCTCGCAGTCCGGCCCTTTTTCGCCGAAGCCGGTGAACGACGCATATACGAGCCTCGGGAACCGCTCCTTCAAATCGTCATATTCGAGGCCCAGCTTGGCCAATGCCTGCGGCCGCCAGTTCGTAAGAAAAATATCGGTATCTTCCAGCAGTTTGAAGAGAATCTCGCGCCCTTCCGGCGCTTTGAGGTTAACGACTAAGCTGCGCTTGTGCGTGTTTTCCAAGTCGAACGTCGTATTCTCGTAAGGATCCCCGACCCGCCCCTCAGACAGGCCGTTGTACCGCACGTTGTCGCCGCTTTTCGACTCGATCTTGATGACATCCGCGCCAAATTCGGCGAAATAGCGGGCGCACGCCGGCACGGCGATGAATGTGCTCATCTCGATGACTTTGATCCCTTCCAGTGGTTTGCTCGCGCTCATGAATCATACCTCCCATATTGTATCCAGGAGATTAAGGCAAAAGAATCTTATGTGAGGCTTCGCCCCACGACGCGGACGCAGCGCCTGCGTACCGCGCTTCGCGCGGCGATAGCAACTGACAGGCCCAAATAATTTGTTTTCTTTGCGTGTGAGTCCGCCGGTTATTAACCGCCTGTATTTCGCCGCGTTTTTTGGCGTTTGTCTCAAGCTCCTGGTGCTTGTTACCGGCTATTCTATTTTATCTCGATGAAAATGTCAATTCATACGATTAAAAATTCTCCGAGAATTTCCTCTTGAAATATTGCTCCGGTACGTTTAAAATAGACACAAAACGACAAAGCCTGGCGAAAGACTCGCCATATGCGGGCAAATGGGCACGCACCCCCCCCATGCGCCCAGACTGTAAGGTGATAGTGATTGCTCTATAACAAACGAAAAGGCGACCAAAAAGCATTCGACATGAGCAAAGTGCTCGACGCGATGGACAGCGGAGTCGCCATCCTCAGCAGGGACTGCGAAATCCTGATGATGAACGACGCCGCGAAGGAATACATCCCGGAAGGCGCGGCGCCCGCGAGCTGCAAGGACAGCTTCGCGCGAGCTTTTACGGATTTGTGCAGCCGCTGCCCCAACAATAAAAGCGGCACGCGCGCCGAACAGTCGGAAAGCATCGTCACCGATGCCAGAGGCTTGTATTATTCCGCAAGATTCAAAACCATCGAGCTCGGCGGCAACAAGACCGCGGTGGCCTTGTTCATGCGCAATATAAACGACGAGCATTCGACAAAAGAAAACCTATATAGCCTCGCATACGTCGACCATCTGACCGGCATCGCCAACCGCAGCAAGCTCGTCGAGGACTTCAACGCCATCGAAGACCGGATCGTCGAATCAAAGGCCGTCGGCGCCGTCGCCCTGTTTGACCTCGACTATTTCAAAACGCTCAACGACAGCTATGGCCACAACACCGGCGACATTATGCTCAAACGCCTGACGGGCTACCTCGAAAGCGAGGAGGCGTATCGCGGCCATCTATACCGCATCGGCGGCGACGAGTTCATATTCGTCTTTTCGGAGCCGTCGAGCCGTTTCAGGACAAAAGAAGAGTGCCGCGAATACTTCAACGAGCTGCTCAGCGACACGCTGCACTACTACACGCTGCCGAACATGGACGCCGGCTGCACCCTCAGCATGGGCATCGCCCTCTTCCCCTGGCACGGGCAGGAGCTCTCCGATCTGCAGCGCAAGGCAGACATCGCCCTATATAAAGCAAAGGAGCGCGGACGCAACCAAATATGCTTCTTTGAGGAAGCGTTCAACACCGCGCAAAAATTCAGGGACATATATATCACGATTCAGCCCATATTGACGCTCGAAGGCACGACGTATGGCTATGAGCTTGTCGACCAAAGCTCCAAAAGCGCGGACGTCGAAGGCACGCTCAACCTCAACGATTTCAACCGCACTCTGGAAGCGCTGGAGCTGGACGACTTCGAGAGCACGACGCTTTATTTCATCAATTATTCCAATCAACTGCTCAACCATGCGATCGCCGCGCATCTCCCGTCCAATAAATTCATCATCGACATCAGGCTTTCCGGCAGGTGCAGCCCCGCGGACATCAAAAAATTCGCCGACCTCCGCGCATACGGATACGCGCTGAGGTTCTTCGGCCTCAATCCGCGCAACGCTTCCCCTGACTTGCTTCGGCTCGCCACATATTGCAGCTTCGACCGAGACGAGTCCGACGACGGTTTCCGCGATATGATCATCGCCCAAAACCCCAGCATCAAATTCATCGCCACGGAGGTCGACACCCCCGCGCAATACGAGGCCGCCGTGCAAAAAGGCTTCACATTGTTCCAAGGCTATTATTTCCGCCAGCTCGACGTCGTCAAAAAGATCAAAGAAATCGACCAGCTTAAAATCAACTATCTGCGGCTGCTCAAACTGACGAGCACGAACGAAACCGTCGATTTCAAGGAGATCAGCTCGATCATTTCATCTGACGTCGCGCTTACGTACAGGCTGCTGCGCCTTTTGAATTCTGCGGCAATCGGCCTTCGCAACCCGATATCTTCGATTTCGCTTGCCGTTGCATATCTCGGCGAGGTCAACCTGCGGAAGTGGATCGCAATGCTCGCTCTCAGAGGGGTCGCGGAGGACAAGCCGCTGGAGCTCGTCCGCTTGTCGCTGATCCGCGCGCGGTTTGGCGAGCTGCTGTGCGAAACCATGAAGCCGGAGCGCGACCCGAAGCAGGTGTTCCTGCTCGGCATGCTCTCGCTGCTCGACGTCGCTCTCGAGAAAACCAAAGAAGAGGTCTTTTCGGAGATTCCCGTGGCTGACGAAATACGCGAGTCTCTGCTCACGGACAACGGGCCGTATTCCGATCTCATCGCGTTTTTCACTGATTATGAATACGTGAGATGGGAAAAGGTCGAGGAGTTTTCGGCTAAGAACATGCTGACGGATAATTGCATCAACAGCGCTTACATCACAGCCGTGAAATGGTACAACGACATGCTGAACTTTGAATGAATGATTTGCTGAACTTTGAATGAACGGCGTGCTGAGCTTTGAATGAGCGGTTTGCTGAGCTTTGAATGAGCGGCGTGAGCGCACTTGTCAGTCAGAGCGCACTTGCCATTCTGAGCCCTCGTGTCATTCTGAGCGCAGCAAAGAATCTTTCCCCCCGATTATCATATACCCTCAAAGATCATATTTAACGTGACAGACAAGGTCGAAAACATGAAAATATCCAGCCTTGAAGACCTTTCCACCGAAGCAAAATCGATAAAAAACAAAACATCAATCGTCATCGTTGAGGCGCATGACAAGCACACGCTCGAATCTGTCACGGCCGCGGCGAATGACGGTATTATTGCGCCTATCCTCATCGGCAAAGCCGCGCAAATAGCAACAATACTCGCCGATTTGGGCGCCTCCCCTTCTGATTATAATATAATACCCTCCATAAACGAGGATGAATCGCTGGCCATGGCAATCGAGATGGTGAATGCCGGCCAAGCCAAAGCAATTATGAAAGGCAAGCTGGAATCCGGCAGCTTCATCAAGGCAATAGTCAAAAAAGAAAACCATATGCTATCTGCCGCAGCAGCGACCGCAACAGCCTCTGTTTCAACAGCGACCGCCGCTGCGACCGTCTCCACCGCAATTGCAGCAGCAGCCGTCGCCGCGACCGCCTCCGCAACCTCCGTTTCCACAGCAGCCACCTCCGCCGCGACCGCCACGTTATCGCTCGCGGGCCTGTTCAAGCCGCGCAAATACCACAAAATGCTCGCAATCAGCGACATAGGTCTGAACACCTACCCCGACGCCAACGCGAAAAAAGCGATAATCGAAAATGCGGTCAAAATGCTCAAAACCCTCGGCATCGAAAACCCAAAGGTAGCCGTGCTGTCCGCCGTTGAAAAAGTCAATCCGAAAATGCCTGAAACAATCGATGCCGACGCATTAAAACAAATGAACCGGCGCGGCGAAATAACCGGCTGCATCATCGAAGGCCCAATATCTTTCGACCTCGCCACAGACCCCTCCGCAGCAGCCATAAAAGGCTATTCCAGCCCGGTCGCCGGAGACGCAGACCTGCTCATCGTGCCTGACTTCGTATCCGGCAACATTCTCGTCAAAAGCCTGACGCAGTTCGCGGGAACGCAGACGGCAGGAGCGGTCCTCGGCGCGAAAGTCCCGATCGTTTTCACATCGCGCAGCGCGGACGCCTCCGACAAATATAACTCTATTGCGCTTGCAGCGTGTTTGGGGTATGCATGATGAATAAACTGATAGTTTTGGCGATCAACCCCGGCTCGACATCGACCAAAATCGCTCTCTTCGACGACCACGCGACGCTTTTCAACACCTCTATCTCCCACAGTCCCGAGGACCTGGCTGTTTTCCGCGAGATTCAGGACCAATTGGAATATCGCGTCGAAATGCTGGAAAAAGCCATGCTTAAAGAAGGCCACGAAATGAGCGAGGTTGACGTTTATGCAGCACGCGGCGGCGGCCTCGCATCCGTTACGGGCGGCGTGTATGCAATATCCGACCTCATGGTACGCCACGCCTCAATGCCGATGTCAGGCGGCCCGCACCCTGCGCAGCTCGCCTCACAGATTGCAAAAAGGTTCGCCGACAGATATGGCAAGCCCGCATTCGTCGTCAACACTCCCGATGTAGATGAATTCAACGTTCTGTCGCGCATCACCGGAATCAAGGGCATCTACCGCGACAGCCACGCGCACACATTGAACCAAAAAGAGATCGCGCTGCGCTATTGCAAGACGCGCGGACTCGAGTATAACGAATCAAATTTCATCATATGCCACATCGGTGGCGGCGCATCGATCACCGCCCATGAAAAAGGCCGCATGATAGACTCCAACGATATAATCAAAGGTTCAGGCCCAATGTCGTGCACCCGGGCGGGCGACATGCCGTATATGAAGATAGTTGACCTAGCTTTCAGCGGCGAATATACAAAAAGAGAGCTCGAGGACAAGCTTAATAAAAACGGCGGCCTGACGGATTATTTCGGGACGTCTGACATTCGCGACGTCATCAAGCTGATCAAAGGGGGCGACACATTCGCCGCCACCATTCTCGATGGCATGATATACCAAAATGCGAAATATATCGGTTCCATGGCCGTCGCAATGAAAGGCAATGTCGATGCAATCATCTTGACGGGCGGCGTGACCAATAATAAGTATTTCACTGACACGCTGACAAGCTATGTCGACTGGATCGCCGATGTAGCCGTCATGCCGGGAGAGTTTGAGCTTGAGGCCCTGGCATTCGGCGCGTTGCGCGCGATAAGCGGCGAGGAGGAGATTAAAACATATACCGGCGTGCCGGTTTGGAGCGGCATATGAGGCAACAGCGTAGCTCGATATGAGGCGATATAGGAGCAAAAGCGACGTCCCGCCCCGTTTTGCCATCGAGATATGAGGCGCACCAGTGGTTTTGCAATAAGCATGCTAGCGTGAAATCGGGGAAGCCCGCCCAAGAGTAAAACACCGCAGCCGTTGCGACCGCAGTGTTTTAGTGGTGCCGGCGACCGGGGTCGAACCGGTACGAGGTTGCCCTCACGGGATTTTAAGTCCCGGGCGTCTGCCAGTTCCGCCACGCCGGCACAAATAACGCGACCTCATTTCGTTCGATTAGAGCTGCGCTGAAATCTTCACTCATTCGGTCATGACCGAGCGAGCTCGGTCGCGACCTCATTTCGTTCGATTAGAGCTGCGCTGAAATCTTCACTCATTCGGTCATGACCGAGCGAGCTCGGGCGCGACCTCATTTCGTTCGATTAGAGCTGCGTTGAAATCTTCACTCATTCGGTCATGACCGAGCGAGCTCGGTCGCGACCTCATTTCGTTCGATTATATTATCTCGTATAGAATTTGTCAAGAAACAACGAAATCAACTACATAATCAAACGAATGCAACTACATAATCAAACGAATACCACTTGACAAAACGCAAAAATGCAGCTAATATAACATCATTCCGGCAAAACCACTCCCCCGCAGCACGAAAAACGCGAAAACATCAACACGGAGAAGTACCCAAGAGGCCGAAGGGGCTCCCCTGCTAAGGGAGTAGGCGTGTAAAAAGCGCGCGAGAGTTCAAATCTCTCCTTCTCCGCCATATTATAAAAAACCCGAACCCTGCCGTTCGCCGATAGTCCCGGTGGGCGCCGGGTTCGGGTTTGTTCGTTGGGTGGAGTGGTAATGCCCTCAGTTTTAGCGCACTAACCCACGTACAGAACAATGCGAATTGTACTCAACAGACAATATTCCCGTCATTGACGATACCCTTGACGAAAATGCTCCTGTTGCTTGTGTGATAGATTCCGGGGTATTCACAGGTAATCCTTTACTGTCTAAACTTATCGTTGCGGAGGAAGTTTTCGACCTAACTGAAAATACTACTACCGACCTCAATGGTCACGGAACAGGAACGGCTGGGATAATAGCCTCTGGAGATTTTGAGAACTTTGATAAAGAAAATCGCGTTTTCAAACCGTTTGTACGCATTTATAACGGAACGGATTGTCGCGAAGTTTTTTCAGATTTGGCAAGTGATTCAAAAATGCTTAGTGATAAAATACTAGCGCAATCCCAAAACCTCGCCCGTCAGCGTGATTTGCTACTGCCACGCCTGATGAGCGGGAAACTGGAGGTGAATTAGACAATGCATACGAAAACACAGCTAGAGCAAATAAAGAGTGAAATATCAAGGGATATCCAAGGCGCATTAGGTGACAATCTGCATAAAATCATCTTGTATGGCTCGTATGCGCGCGGAGATTACAATGAAGACTCGGATATTGACATCATGGTGCTTGCGGACATCGAAGAAGACAAGATGCATCTTTTCAGATCTATGGCAAATAAGGTGGCAAGCAGAATTAGCTTAGAACATGATGCTCTCGTGACAATTTCGGTAAGAAACAGCCCCTTGTTTTACAGCCGTATGAAAATACTGCCATTTTATCAGAACGTTATCAAAGAAGGGGTTGTGATCTATGGACACTGAAAAAGAATTATCGCAATACAGGATTAGCCAGGCAGCGCAGTGTCTAAAAGACGCGAAGATACTGATGCAAAATAGTGGATACAAAGGCGCAGCAAACAGAGCCTACTATTGTGCGTTTCACAGTATGAGAAGCCTATTGGCTTTGCATCGAATCGATTTCAAAACCCACAAGGGAGTTATATCATATTTCCGAGAGTATTATATAAAAACAAAGATATTCGATGTTAAATTATCAGATATACTATCCGATTTATTGCAAATACGCACAGATAGCGATTATGACGATCACTATGAAGTCACAAGAGATGAATTAGAGCAACGTATTGAAAGTGCCGAAACATTCTATAACGAAGTAAAGGCGTATTTGGAAAGGACGCCCGAAGATGCCTAACACCATCACCGAAGACATGACAGAAAAAACCGCAACTATGGTTTTGCCATGGTCGGTTGCGCTCTCATTGCTGCATCGTATGCGTTGTGGAGTGTTCCACTTGCTGCGGTTGTTGCAGCCGGGCTTGGCAATGGAGTGTTCCACATAGGCGGCGGTGTCGACGTCTTGAATATAAGCGAAAGCAAGGCGGGGGCTCTTGGAGTGTTTGTGATCGTAATCACATTTGTCCTGACGCGCCTGTCCAACAAACGTAAAAAGTAATATTAACGCGCGGCTCATCTCTCGCCAAGCCCATATATGCGCGCGGCGTTGCCATAAAAGAACCCCTCATGGTGCTTCCATGGAATAATATGTTTAAAAAGGCTAATGTAGCTACCAAAATTCGTCAAAGGCCAATCGGTGCCGAACATAAACTTATCGTAATTCTCGACATAATGTATCCAAGTCTTCAACTGCTCGACATAGCCGTGAAAGCCGCGCATATACGCATCGACATCGAAATTGCCCGCAATGAGCCCCGACAAATCCGCCGCCACATTATGGTTCTTCTCGAGCACGGCGGCAGCATCCATCAGCCACGGATTCCCAAAATGGCACATCACGAACTGCACCTTCGGGTAGGCGACCGCGACACGGTCCATCATCATGGGGTGCGCGTATTCCAGCAGCGCGCGGGCGTGCGCGGTGACGCCCATGTGCACCGCAACAGGCTTTGCATAACGCTGCGCCAGCTCATAGAACGGGGCATAGACCGGGTCGTCGAGATAAAAATGCGAATAGCCCGCATAAATCTTCAACCCGACGCATTGCTCCGACTGAAGATGAAGATCGGCCATTTCCACGGAATGGTCGATTTTGTCGTCGTCAAGCGCGTCATGGCCGATGCCCGCGCAATAGCTCAGGAAGTCGGGCGGGTAATTGATCCCGTCGGCCTCCATGCGCAGGTTGCTCATCACGATGGCGCGGCAAATGCCTTCCTTTGCGAAAGTATCGCGTAAATGCTTCTCAGTGTTCTCGTGCCCCGCCTGCTGCGCGAGCAGGTCAAAGTGCGGGTTGCTCTTTTGATAATGGATATGCGCGTCAATAATTTTCATAATGTGACCACTCGCTTTCTTTCATTCGTTCCTGATGGCCTCGAGCGCCGACAGCCTCATCGCGCGCTCCTGATGGCCTCGAGCGCCGACAGCCATATCACTCGTTCCTGATGGCCTCGAGCGCCGAAAGCCTCATCGCGCGAATCGACGGATAGAGCCCCGCAATAACAGCAATGCCGACAGACACCGACAGCGCAAGCAGCACCAGCCAAATCGGCACGACCGAAAGCGTCCCCCCCACCGACGGATCGATGTAGAACCCGAAAAACCTGTTTATGCTGTCCGGCGGCAAGTTATTGAGCACCGCCGAAGCCCCATAGCTCGCGGCCACGCCAATCACTCCACCGATCAGCCCAATTATAGCAGCCTCCAGCAGGAAGAGCAAGCAGATGTCCCCAAGGCGGCATCCGATCACCTTCATGATGCCGATTTCCTTCGTGCGCTCATAAATCGACATTATCATCGTATTCGCGATGTTGATCGCCGCGACGAGCAGCGCCACGGCGCCGATCGCGCCCATGATGAGCTGGATCACCGCCATCTGCTCGTTGGTGCTCTCGACCCACTCCATGTTGCTATAGCAGTCATAGCCGAGGTCCCGGATCTGCTGGACGACCTCGGCGACGCTGTTGCGGTCGTCCACCTTGACATATGCCTGTTCATACGTATCAAGCCTGTCCATCTGCGCCTGGTACATCGCCGCCTCGTCTTTGGACATACCCCGCATCAAATTCTTCAAATAATCCTTCTTATATTTAACGTATGTCTCCCTGTCCATCATGTTCATCCATGTATAGTTGCTCGCATCTTCCTGATATCCGACGACGTCCACGTCATAAAGCACGGCCCTCCTGCGCGTGGTCTCGCCATATTGCGGCTTTTCGCCATATCGGTCGTCGAACGTCAGCTTGATCACGTCGTTATATATATCGACATATGGTATGACATTGCCAAATTCATCGACGGGGCGCTTCGACCAATCGTAAGGATTCCGCGCCTTCATGTTCAAAAACTCCTGCCCCGCGTATGGATTCATGACCATCGCGAAATCGCCGTCGTTCTCATTGAGCATGCGCCCCTGCGAAGTTTTCAGGTTGAAATACTGCAGCTTTGAGGCATCGACGAGATATAAATAAAACCACGGGCTCACGTACTTCCCCGACACGAGCCGGACGGAATCGTTGCTGAGCGGCATCGCTGCGATGACATGGTCAAGCGCCTCGATGTTCTCGATCGCCTCGAAATACGGGTTCTTGTCGTTCTTGCTCCTTGACGATGGCGAGGACGCGGCCGACATCACGGAATACCCGCCGCCGCTGCTCACGTAAACCGTGCTGCTGTCGTTGCCGATGTTCCATAGGTAGACATTTATGGTCGTAAGGTCGCCCCAGCGCTCAATGCTCTTCATCATGCTCTCCTGGATTCCGATGCCGAGCGAGACCATGACGATAATAGCCATAGACCCTATGACCACTCCTACAATCGTCAATATGCTGCGCGCCATGCGCCTCGTGAAGTTCTTCATGGCGAGCAGCAGAATGTCCAGTTTACTCATCGTCCGCCAGCTCAACCTTCCTGCGCTTTGCCTTATTCACCAACACTACTGTCACGATGAGGCCCGCAACCACGACGACGCCGATGATGGTCCACATCAGCCACGGCGCAATCCATGCATCGCCCTCGCCGCCTCCTTCGCCTTCCATCCAGCCCTCTTCCCCCGGAAATCCCGGAAATCCGGGTTCTCCCGGAAATCCCGGCTCGGGATAATACGGCTCGTTGATATACGCGCTCAACGGATACCGCAGCTCCTGCTGCGTGCCCGACGAATCCTCATATTCCAATATGATGTCGCCGCTTATTTCGCCATATAATTGCGGCAAAATAGTGTCTTCAAAGTAATCCGACTGCCCCGGCCCGAACATGCCAATATAGTAATCGCCCTCCATCGCGTTCATCGGTCCGTCTATCCTGATGTTCATGTTATACAGGTACGACTTGCCCTTGTTTATGAACTGGAAATTCAAAAAGGCCATGCCGTTGCCCTCGTCATAAAAGTTCACGTTCGACACCTCGAGCCTCTGGGGCAGGTACACAGGAATGCTCAGCGACTCCGTGACGCTATATGGCGTGTCCTTCTCGTCCTCATAATCCAGGCTTATCGACACGGGATACGATTTTGTCTCGGCGTCCTGCTTCGGCATGAGAATTATGCCGATGTTCGTCGTCTGGCCGATAGGCAGCTCCGGGATGTAGAACGAGTTGACGCCTTCCACGGGGATGAAAATCCCATCCTTGTCGGACACCGTAACTTTCATATTTTTCACATTTTTGTTCGCGCTGGTGTTGAGCAAGGCCACGCTCAGCTCAAACGGGCTCCCGGCCACGACGCTGTCCACGGAAATGTCATGCCAGCTTATTATGACCCTGGGAACGCTTTTGTCGGTATCCTCATCGGGCTCTTTGTCGGGGTCCTTGACCTCAGGGCGGTTCACGAACACATAGACCTCCGTCTCCACGGAATACACTTGCGACCCGGGGTCGGCGGAATCATAATACTTTATCGTCGAAACGAGCGGATAATTTCCGTTCGGCAAGCCTTGCGAGACATAAAGCGCGATCGTGGTCGTAACGGCAGCTCCGGGCTCGATTTTCCCGAGACTCTTGTCGCCAAATTCGCCCGACAACGTGAACGAGGACGACGACAGCCCGCCAAAACCGACCGTGACGTCCATCGCGGGCGTGCTGCCCTTGTTTTGCACGGTCATCGTGACCTTGATCACGTTTGCGGACCCTGGGTTCGAAATATCCTGGCTGATGCCCGTGAGCTGCACGTTTGCGTTGCTTTGCGTGACTATCGGGCGAATAATGTTGATATACGCGATGTCGCTTATGCTCTCATACGTGCCGTCCGGCATTCGGTAGCGCACATCCACCCCCAAAGGATAGCTCCCGCTGTCTAAAGCGGATGCCACCCGCAACGTGTATGTCACTGAAGCCTTGCCGCCGGAGGCAATCGCGCCGAGCGACTTTGTGACGAGGCTCTCGTCGAGCGAAATCTCCGACCCCTTAAACCCCGATAGGCTGATCCGCGCATCGGACGTTTCGCCGTCTCCGATATTTGCAATCGCAAGCGTCAGCTTGATGATTCCATCGCTCCCGGGCGTGTTTTTGTCAACGGCCGCCTCAGTCATGCTCAAAAGCGGCTTCCCTGCCGTCTCGGGGGCGTTCGGGTTCTTCACGAAAACCTGTATGCTGCTGGTCTGCTCGAACGACGTCCCATAATTATTCGTCATCAAAATCGACAAAGTGACGAGATAATATCCCTCTTTGATATCGGGCAAAACCTCGACAGGTATCGTGACATCCTTCGTGTCGTTGACGCGCATCGTCCCGACGGTCGCCATATGCCCCTGAATCGACAATGGGCGGAAAATCGGATCGTTCGTCTCGACGATGGCGACGGTCATGTTGAATGCGTTATATTGCGATTTGTTCGCGAGCGAGAATTTCATGTCGCCCTTCTTGCCCGCTTCAAGGCTCGGGAGGCCGCCCGACAGCGTCAGGCGCGGCATCACGCCCGTGTCCGGCGGGTCGTATGGAATAGGGTCGGGCGTCGGTGCCTGTATCGTCTCTTTGACGAAGAACTGGTGCGTCGTCGATGCCGTTACTGCGGTGTATGTAAGTGGCGTTGAGGTTTCAACATTCGTCGGGTGGCTGATCACAAGCTCGAGGTTGTTCCCCCCGCCTTTATATACCAATATGACCGCGAAAGTCAGCGTGATCCTCCCTGCGGTAGCAGGTTCTCCTTCCAAGCTCGCTAAAGCTGAGGTCAAATATGGCTTCACGATGAGCGCTCCCGAATTGAACCCGAACGATGAGCCCGGCCCCATGGAAATCTCCAATGCTCTGAGCTGGCTGATCGTGAGGGTGGAATTCGCGTGGACGCCTTCTGATGGGTTTGTTCCCAGCGTCTCGTCATCGTAGGGGTCCGGCATTTCGAACGTCAGCGTGAACAGCGAGGTGCTTCCCGGGCTGGCGATGTTCGTCGGGCCGTTGGAACACTTCGTAAGCTCGATAATGCTCGCATATGACGGGCTTGCGGCCGCATAAGGCACCGTTACGGCGCCACCAAGCGCCAGCGAGATAATGATCATCATAACAATCGCGCGTTTCTTCATGTTGTCCTCCAAATTTATATCACTGTGGCTGCTCCGCCGCGGCATCCAGTATCTTATGCGTCATATGTGTCGGTTGCGTCGTTTGCGTCATATGCATCATTTGCGTCATATGCATCATTTGCGTCGGTTGCATCATATGCATCATATGCGTCGGTTGCGTCGGTTGCGTCGTTTGCGTCGGTTGCGTCGGTTGCGTCGGTTGCGTCGTGTGCGTCGTTTGCGTCGTGTGCGTCAAATATGTCATCTTCCAATTCGGAGGCATGGGCGCCATCGGATTCCAACGCGCCCTGCTCCGGCCAGGACTCCAGCGTGCTTTGTTCCGCCGCGTCGAAAGGCTCGCGCGCATCATCGCTCCATGCGCCCTGCTCCACCTCGCCGCTTATATTATTTTCAATTTTGGCGACACGCCCATCAAAAATATGCACGACGCGATCTGCATATTCCGCAATACGGCTATCGTGCGTGACTATAAGAAGCGTCTGCCCGTGCATGCGGGCACGCTCGATTATCAAGCTCATAACCTCAGCCGCAGTCTTGGAATCGAGATTCCCGGTCGGCTCGTCCGCCAAAATGATAGGTGCATCGCTGACGAAGGCGCGCGCAATGCCGATCCGCTGCTGCTGCCCGCCGCTCATCTGCGTCGGCTTGTGCTTTGCATGGGAGCGTAACCCGACCATGTCGAGCATCTCAAGCGCGGCCCTCCTGCGCCTCCTGCGCCCAACGCCCCGAAACATTAAAGGCAAGCTGACATTCTCGATGGCTGTCAGCGAAGGCAAAAGATTATACGCCTGGAACACGAAGCCCATCCTGCGCTGCCGGAATTTCGCCAGCCTGGTCTCGCCCATGGAACTAATGCTCTCGCCAAGCACGTCGATTTTGCCCCGCGTGGGCTTTTCGAGGCCGGCAATCATATTCAGCAACGTTGATTTGCCCGACCCCGAAGGGCCGAGCAGGCAGCAAATTTCACCTCGCCGTATCTCAAGATCGATGCGATCCAGAGCGACCACGCGCTCGGCTCCGATCACATAAACCTTTCGTAGGTTATCTATTTCGATAGCGTTGAATGCTTTGCTCAATCGCGTTCCTCCAAATTTTCAGATCGTAAACGAAAAACAGTTGCAGATTTCACGTAGAAATAGCTGGCGCGACGCGACGCTCGCTTCGTCATGTCGCGCTTGCGACGCGACGCTCGCTTAGTTCGACGACAAACAATAGACGGCACGACAAACGGAAATGTTCCATCGACGATGCCCGGCATTCGTGTCATTCCACCTTAAGCCTGTCAAGCTCCTCGACGCGCGCCCGAATTGCCTCGACCGGCGGATACTCGCACGACTCACCGACCTTCGCATCCGCCTGCACAAGCGCAATATATGTCGTCATTTCCTTTTTCCGTATGAGCTGCTTATATTTCTTCTGCTTGTTTATCAGCACCTCCAGCGTCTCGTCGACTGAATTCGTCTTGCGCAGCAGGCCCTCATAAAGCTCCTTGCACGTCAGGAACGGAATCAACGTGCCCGCAGCGGTCTCCTTTGGGTAGACATCATGCAGCAGCGCTTGCAAATTCTCGCGCTGCTTCTCTCCATATGGGAACGCCCATTTTTCATAATCTTCTTGTTCCTTGGCCTGCGTAGCCTTGCTCTTCCACGTGAAAAGGCTGAACTCCCCAAGCGCCATGTCGCACTCTCCTGCCCCCGGCCAAGCCGGAATTTATATTGAATATTATACCTAAGCGCTTCGAAACACTAACAAATAGCAAGATATTTACTACGCTTAGGTATTATCGCCGCGCGAAGCGCGGTGCGCCGGTGCGTAGGCTAAAATTCGCAGGCCGAATTCATTTCGGCCGTAAAGCGAATTAGCCGTAGCGCGCGGCGTCCGGGTTGTGGGGGTGGAACCCCCACGGTAGAATAGTATACCATGATTGTAACCAAACTGTATCTTGATTTACGAAAATTTCATAACTGCGCCTTACCCCTGCGCCATACAGCAATGCCATCATTTTTAACTAAGCTCAAGCGTTTGTCATTCTGGGGAAACCAAAGACCGAAGAAAATGACTCATTGCTTGCTGCAAAAAATCCTGGGAAGCCTGCTCCCCAAACGGCACAAAATCTCATTTGAAATAGTCCCCGACGCCCTCGCGAAATCCTCGCAGCGAATCACATCATTGCCATCGCGCCCGATGAGCGTCGCAACGTCGCCCGCCGCGACAAGGCCCACGCCAGCAAAATCACCCGCGACAAGGCTCGTGCCACCAACGGCACCGGCATCATCGCCGCCAACATCCGCTCCGGCGCCCGCGCCACTAACGTCGCCCGTCGCGACAAGCCCGATATCCGTGACATCCGCCATAAGCATGTCCATGCAAACCCTGCCGACGATAGGCGCCCGCACCCCGCGAATGATGACCTCGCCGCCGTTCCCCGACATATGCCTCGGCACGCCGTCGGCATAGCCAATGCAAATCGTCGCGAGCCGCGTCGGCCTCGAAGCGGTGAAAATTCTGCCATAACTGACGCTCTCCCCGCTGCCAATCTCCCGCACCTGCGCGACGATCGCCCTCAACGACAGCACGGGCACCAGCGGCAGCCTCACCGCAACATCCCCGTCATGGCTCTTCACGCCATAAAGCCCAATCCCCGAACGAATGTAGTCGCATTCGATTCCGGGATGGTTGAGCATGCCATAACTCGCCTGTATATGCAGCTTGCCCACGTCATAACCGCGACCTTTCAAGACATCCACAGTCTCATAAAACCTCTCGACTTGCCCGTTCGTAAACATGACATCGTCCGCAGCCAAGCTGTCCGCCGAAGCGAGATGAGTCCCAACGCCCTCCACCGATAAATTGGCGCACTTAAAAACGCTCTCGATTTCGGAAATATTCGCCGCGCCGATGCCCTCCCTGTGCATGCCCGTATCGATTGAGATATGGACGCGAATGGCATATCCTGCGGCATCAAGCGCCGCAGCGTGGGCCCCGTCAAATATCAATTGGACGAAATCATGTTCCTTCAGCAAGGCGGCGCTGCCGGGGTGCGTATAACCCAAAACAAATATCTCGCCAATAATCCCGCTCTTTCGCAAGCTGAGGCCCTCATCGACGGTCGCAACCGCAAACGTCGATACGCCCTCGTCTTGCAGCCGCGCCGCAACCGGCTCGGCGCCATGGCCATACGCATCCGCCTTGACGACAGCCATCAATTCGCAGCCACGCGGCAAACGTGACCTAACTAGCTCGGCATTTTTCGCCAGGGCATCGAGATCGATTTCGACCCATGCCCGCCTGTTGTTCCTCTCATGTTCGGAAATATCTGTAAAACTCATTCAGGATCAATGCTTGCGGCATTTGCTATGCCAAGCTCGATGAGCATGTCAACAAGCTCGGGATACTCAATGCCGACGCCTTTCATCATATTTGGGAAGCGGCTGTGCGAGGTGAATCCGGGAATCGTATTCGCCTCGTTGAATATTATCTCGTTTTTCGCGGAATAGAATATGTCCACCCTGGCATAGCCTCTGCAGCCGAGAATGCGGTATATCTCTTTTGCGGTCTCTTGCAGCATCCGCTCCGCAGCCTCGTCAATACGCGCGGGCATATGAATCTTCGACGTTTTTAATGTGTATTTTTCCTCATAATCAAAAAACCCATGAGCCAGCTCGATCTCATCGATGCGCCCCGTCATCAGTTCCATGTTGCCGACGACGGCGCAGCCCGTCTCGAACCCGTCGATGCTCTCTTCTATTATGACAGCATCGTCAAATTCCAACGCCAGCGCGACCGCGCCCGCAAGCTCCGATTCGTCCTCAACCATTGTAATCCCGAAGGATGAGCCCGCTTTGACAGGCTTGACAAACAAAGGAAATCCCAGATCGGCGGCGGCGGCGCTGATTTCTGCCGCGCTTGGCATTTGCTCGAAGCATACGGCCTTCGGCACCCGAATCCCCGCTTGCGACACGAGCTTATGCGCGCGGTCCTTGTCCATGCACAGCGCCGATGCCGCGGAGCCGCTGCCGACGACGGGAATCCCCGCCAGTTCGCACACCCCCTGCACGGTGCCGTCCTCGCCATATCTCCCATGCAGCACGGGAAACGCGGCGTCGATATGCTTGTGCATTGCGCTTCCATGTCTCACGACAGAGTGCCAGAAGCCGTTCATCTCGCGCTCATACGCGCTCATCGTATTCTCACTATCGCCCGGCGGTTTTTTGCCAACAATTAATGGAGAGCCACCTTCAATTAACTGCTGGCGCCTGTTCTCGCGCTCCAACATCCCATTTGCACCCAAATAAATATGTCCGTTGCCTTTCAGGTATAAATCGAAATCGTCAAATACCAAGAGCCCGCCGCCGCGCGACGGCGAAATTATCGCGGGCTGCAGCAGCTCCAGATTGAGATGCCACCTGTCATTTATCAGCCCTTCGGCATCGCCGTTATATTCATACCATTTGCCTTGCCTGGTTATGCCAATCAAAGTGACGTCATATTTGTCGCGGTCTATCGCGTTGATTATCGAATATGCCGATTTGAGCGACACGTCATATTCCGGCGAACGCCCTCCAAAGAGTACCGCAACTGTTTTCTTTTTCATATTCAACCTTTCCTCTCCTAATGGCTTGTATGGCCACTGCTGGTAGCAACTTGAATCATGCATAAAACGCTGCTGTTCATCAGGTTATTATACTTTCAGCAGCAGTCGCCTACTTCTGATGGTAGGCATCGGCCGCTGCCTCAATCTCGTCGGCAATATATCTGACGCATTGAGGAAAACCTTTGTAATATCTATGCAACGCGGCGCACTTGACGCAATTGCCATGATACCAGCAATCGGTCTTCGAGCAAGTACACGCAGTATTCTTAGGCACGCGCACGACGGCGTCCCAAATAGCCAGCGTCTTCCTCATCGTCTCCGGCGTCGACGCCTGCGTCAGCCTGGCCCGCGACTCATCGGGGTCGTCCGTCAGCTCGACGCCCTCAAATTCCGCGCCGGACGACTGCATTTTGGTATGCATGTCAAACCTGTCCTTTTGCGGCACGCCTTCCTGCATCTCTTCGGCGATGTCCCTGAAACAATTGGTAAGGCAATCGTAGTATCTGTGCAAAGCCATGCAGTTCCTGCAATTGCGGTTGTTTCTGCAACCAACGTTCGCGCAAGTGCAGTCCAGATTCGCGGGGACGGATACGACGGCGTTCCACTTTTCCCTCAGCTCAATCTGCTGCTCCTCCGTCATGTCCTCCCATTCGATCCCCGTCGTATTCATGCGCTTCAAATGCTCATCGACAACTCTGCTCATTATTGATCTCTCCTCATCACATAATCATTGGAAAAATGGATTATACCACATTCATTCACAGAATTCGACAAAAGATTTGTTAATAGCTAAGCCTGCGCCAAACGAACCAATGGAATATGTCTGCTCCACGCTAGTACCTGACGGATGCACAACACTAACAAAAAACAAGATGTTTTTCAATCCGTCAGGTACTAACACCGCGCGAAGCGCGGTGCGCAGCGTAGCTGCGTGAGGGACAAGCGAGTAGAGCGAACTTCCACCCCACGAAACCTTGTTTCGCGGGGACCCCGGAAGATTT
>JGI24702J35022_10000086_pt1 | contig 41636 bp, 39 predicted proteins | sample TergutTh196P4_FD_35022 | JGI IMG/M metagenome (IMG submission 35022) | reverse complement strand
TCGGCAGCCGCCTTAGCCGCCGCCTCAGCTTCAGCTTTCGCCGTCAAATCCCTGATTTCCTGTTCCAGTCTTTTTGATTCCTTTTCAAGCTCATCCTCCAGCATTTCGAGCTTGTCTATGTCCTCTTTGGCCTTGGCGATCTCCAATTCAAGCGCAACCCTGTCGCCCTCGAGACCTTCCAGCTCCCTCTCCGTGTCGTCAACTCTGCCTTGGGTGTTCCGGGCGTATGACAACTGGATACTGCGTTTAAACTGCAGATCCAAACGGGCGTTTTTATAGTCCTCCATTAATTCCCTGTCATATTTCGAAATGACTGAATAAAGCTCGATCTTCTCCATAAAACTTACAAGATCCGGAGAGTCAATCAGGATGTCCAGCAAAGATGTATTGGAATTCATATACATATGCCTGATCCGGTATTTTAAAAGCTCCTCCTGCTCGTCAAACAATTCCTCCGCGTCGTCGATTGCAATACTGTAACTTAATATTTCCTGATTGTAAGACTCAAGGAGGTCAACTAGCTCACTGTAGGTCATCTCGCTTTGCTGCTTGATATTCTGCAGAGCGGTCATATAGCCCTCGAGATCCTCCTCTTCAGAAATTGCCTCCGTCTTATTCTGCCTGACATCTCCAAGTTGGTTATTGACATCCTTCTGTTGTTGCTTTCTTGTATCAATTTCGCTGTTCGCCTGCGACGAAATGAACTCCATGGAGTTTATGCAGCATACAGCCAGTAAAGTCACAGCTACGACAATTATCAGGTTCCTTAGTCCAAATCGTTTCATAGTCCCATTTCCTTACCTTTTTATGCTTTTATGTTGAGCTATATTTATTTAGCTTATTTATACTTATAATCATTTAGTATTATAACTTATTTCTGCTTTTTACGCTTACTTATTTTATTTGAGGCGCGCTTCTTTATTCTATTTGAGGTATGTTATAAAAATTATACTCTCAAGTATTTTCTTACAGACCTCATACTACCCATCGCGCCTACGCCCACTCCGATCACCATATATATGAGCAACAGGAACGGCGACACATTTCCAATTTTAACCATTCTAAAAATATCATCTTGTACACTGGATATTTCAGAGCTGATTGTTCTTTCAACCAGCGAATAGCCGTGCCCGGTAATCATAAATGCAATAGCCGCCCCAATAAGCCCAATAATAACGCCTTCTATAACAAAAGGCCATTTTATAAGCTCTTCCGTGGCGCCAATATACCTCATAATACTTATTTCTGATTTTCGCTCCGTTACGGCGAGTTTGATTGTGTTCGTCATTATAAAAAACGCAAACGCCATGGGAATGGCGACAAGGACTACGCTGAGTATTTTTACCCACCTTGAAAAACCTACGATAACGTCAATCGTATCTTTTGGATAAAATACCTTTTCCACGCCTTCCATTACTTCCGCCTTTCGGACGAACTCCTCGATGCCTTCAGGATCTTCCATTCTGACAATAAACGACACGGGCAGAAAGCTCTCGTCAAAGCCGTCGAGCACATCCATATTTTCTCCGAGCAGTTCCCTCGCCTTATCAAACGCTTCAGTTTTAGATACATATATGAATTCCCTGATCCCCGGTTCTTGTCTCAACTCGTCTTCAAGAGCCTGAACTTCCCCTTCGCTTAGATCATATTGGCAGTATAATTGGATCTGCGGTTTTTCGCTTAGCGCTTCAATACCACTATCAATATTGACAATTAGGAGCATAAAAATCCCAAGAATGACGAGGGCGGCTGTTACTACCGCGCTACACGCGAAAAACATCAGCTTGTTTCGAAACACGTTCAAAAGGCCCTCTTTAAAGATATACTTAATAGTCCTCAATTTCATCTTTATAGAGCCCCTTCCATTGATCCCTCACGATTTCACCCCTGTCGATCTCAACGACCCGCATCTTCATCATATCGACAATTTGCCGTTCATGGGTCGCCACAATGACCGTCGTTCCTCTGTTGTTTATTTCTTTGAGCAAATGCATAATATCGGCTGAGGTATCGGGATCCAGATTGCCTGTGGGCTCGTCCGCTATTAACAACGGCGGGTCATTGACAAGAGCGCGCGCCAATGCCACCCTCTGCTGTTCACCGCCGGAGAGCTCTGATGGATAAACGTCCGCCTTTCTATGCAACCCAACGAGAGACAGCGCCAAAGGCACCTGGCGCCTGATGTCATGCGCTAACGCCTCCGTCACTTCCATAGCAAAGGCAACATTTTCATATACGGTTTTCTTCTTTAAGAGCCTGAAGTCCTGGAAAACGACGCCCATACTCCTTCGAAGATAGGGAATCCCTCTGTAGTCTATACTCTCGAGGCTTTGCCCTTGTATTAATACCTCGCCGCTGCTAACATCCTCTTCTTTAAGCATAAGCTTGACCAATGTGGTTTTCCCTGCGCCGCTGACGCCCACGATAAATACGAATTCTCCATCTGCAATTGACAAGTTGATGTCCGTAAGGGCTTCTGTACCGTTGGGATATACCATATATACGTTTCTGAACTCAACCAATTCCTACAACACTCTTTCTCCCTTATCGAGGTATCTTTTAACAAGCATAGACACCTTGAATATAATTGCGTCATCAAAATTCCTCAAATCAAGTCCCGTTATCTTTAGTATCTTATCCAGCCTGTATACCAGCGTATTCCTGTGCACATACAATAACCTCGAAGTTTCGCTGACATTCAGGTTGTTTTCAAAAAACTTCTGTATAGTCAATATAGTTTCGTTATCTAAGGATTCATAGGTGCCCTCGTCGAAAACCTCATCAAGGAACAATCTGCAAAGCGTCTCAGGTAGTTGGTAAATCAGCCTTCCAATCCCGAGATTGTTGTAGCTGATAACGGATTTCTCATTCTCAAAAATACCACCCACCAGCAGGGCCGTCTGAGCTTCCTTAAATGAGCGCCCGATATCGTTGATGCTCTCAACCATGGTTCCTATTCCCACTTTTGCCTTAATCATCGATTCTGTGTTCAACGTGTCGATAATCGTTCTGGCTATGGCGCTTAATTCCTTTGCATCTTCATTTCCCTGGAATTCCTTTATCAGCACGGTGTTCTCAGCGTCAACCGACACTACGAAATCCGTCATTCTGTCGGGGAAAAGGTTTTGAATTATATCAAGCGTATAAATATCCTGATTCTTCTCAATCCTGATCGCAAACACAACACGGAAAGCTTTCGTCTGTATGTGCAGTTCCTTTGCCCTGACGGCTATATCCCCCGGCAGAATATTATCGAGTATGATCTGCTTTATAAAGCTGTTCTTGTCAAACTTCTCCGCATAATAGAGCTTCATGTTTGACATTCCAATTGCGGCGATTTCGAGGTACTTTTCGCACAATCGGTCAGCGCTGTTAATAAATAGGATATACTCCGTCCCGCCCGGCGCCAACATCTTATAAAATGTCATATTGTTTAGGACGCCCCATTTGTCTTCCATTTCTGCAAATCGCTCGGCGCACTCCTGCGCAACGTTAGTCAAGTCGTCGCTCGTAGCCGCAATTATCGTCCCACCCGCGTCCGCCACGCCAAAATCAAATCCGGTTATTTCTTTGATTTCAAAAACGAATCCCTCAATCAGTCTGTTCATTCATCATCCCTCCAAAAAGACTTCATACTTTTAACCTCATCGCATTTCATAATATTTAAAGTATAAAAAACCTACTTTATATTCATACTTACCCAATTTACATTTATGTAAATCATAACAAACGTCATTTACATTTGGATGGCGTACGCCATGAATATAGCATATTCGCGGTAAAAACACAACAGAATATTTGCAGGTCTTGCGTGATATTCACAAAATATTTACTAAATGTTTGCAGGTTATTGGCATGGAGTGTTTGCAGGTTATTGGCATGGAATGTTTGCAGGTTATTGGAATGGAGTGTTTGCAGGTTATTGGCATGGAATGTTTGTAGGTTATTGGCATGGAATGTTTGCAGGTTATTGGAATGGAGTGTTTGCAGGTTATTGGCATGGAATGTTTGCAGGTTATTGGAATGGAGTGTTTGCAGGTTATTGGAATGGAGTGTTTGCAGGTTACACGCGGGGTATTATCTTGGCTGTTTCTCGCAAATCAACGCGTAGCTTTCAGGGCGTCTGTCCGCCAGGCAGGTGTTTTCCGCGCGCTCTTTTTTAATGATTGCAATATCAATGTAATGGTACAGAATTGATTCGTCCTTAATGCCCGCCATGGCAAGAACATTGCCAATTGGGCCGACAAACAAAGAACTGCCTGTGAAAGGAGAGTCGGGATAATCCCCGCCGGACATACAGGGGCCGACAGTATAAAGGACGTTGTCAAGCGCCCGGGCGATAAACGCATTTATAGTCCAGTCGCGGTAATATGACAGGTTACGGCACGCCGTCGGGCAGATGATAACTTCCGCCCCTTTGAGCGCGAGTATCCGGGCAGGCTCCGGAAAACACATATCATAGCAAATCAGCAGTCCTATTCTCCCGTACTTTGTATCGAAAACATCATAATTCTCGCCATGTTTTAAGTATTTCGATTCATCACCGACAAAGTGACATTTTGCGTATTTCCCAACAGTCTCGCCGTGATCGTCGATCAGCACAACGGAGTTCTGGTATGTGCCGTCGCGGCAATCCTCAATAAACGGAATTACAAGGAAAACGCCCAGTTCCGCCGCAAGGGAACGAAAGAGCGTTACAGTTCGACCGTTTATGGGTTCTGCTTGAATTATACTTTCTCTGACTTTCTTATAGTGATACCCTGTGCTGAAAGCTTCAGGCAGGCACACAAAAGACGCGCCGTTTGCGCAGGCTTCGCGTATCTTTGAATCGGCATAGGCTACATTCTTACTGACATTGCCAAATGAGCTGTTCATTTGAATCAGTGCCATCTTATATCTATCTTTTTTGATTATTTCTTCCATTTTTGCTATTTAATCCCAATCCTTTTTGTTTAAATCTTCTATATTCATTCAATTATTGACGTCATCCTTTAACTCCCGCACATATGGCAAGCCACAAAGTGTCCCTTGTTCGCTTCAACGAGTTCCGGCTCTTTGGAGGTGCACATTTCCTTTGCATGATTGCAACGGTTTGCAAACCTGCATATGGGTTCCGGATTGATAGGGGATGTGATCTCTCCACGAAGTAATATCCGATCCGGCCTGTTGTGGATCCGCGGCAGCGGAACCGCGGAAAGCAGAGCTTTTGTATACGGGTGCAGCGGATTAGTAAACAATTCTTCTGACGGCGCTTTTTCAATCATACGCCCCAAATACATAACCATGATATCATCAGAAAAATGATTGACAACAGACAGGTCATGGGTAATAAAGATATACGTAATACCGGTTTCACGCTGTATTTTCTTCATCAAATTTAATATCTGCGCCTGAATGGATACGTCCAGAGCTGAAACAGGTTCATCGCAGACAATGAATTTCGGATTCAAAGCCAATGCGCGCGCAATTCCGATCCTCTGTCTGCGCCCTCCGTCCAGTTCATGTGGATACGTGTTGATCAGGCGTTCAGCCAGGCCTACTGTTTCCATCATCTCAAGAACACGCATGAAACGTTTATCTCTATCCGGAATGAGTTTTGCCAGTATTATTGGTTCCTCAATGGTTTCCGAGACAGTTTTCCGGGGGTTAAGGGAAGAGAACGGATCCTGAAAAATCAATTGCATATACCTTCGCATATGCCGAAGTTGCTTACCATTTAGCTTCATTACATCGACGCCGTCAAACACAATCTCTCCACTGGTGGGTTCGATAAGCCTCAGAATCGAACGGCCTGCAGTAGTTTTGCCGCAACCTGACTCGCCGACAATACCCAGTGTTTTACCTACTTCAATTGAGAAACTTATGTCGTCAACAGCGTGCAGAGCGCCGCTCTTAACCTGGAAATATTTTTTAAGGTTTTTTACATCCAGTATGACGTCACTCATTCGTCGCCTCCCATAGAAAGCATATTCTCCTGGGTGTTATTATAAAGGTGGCACCGCGCGATGTGCGTATCGCTCAAATGATTAACATTGGGGATATCAACGCTGCATTCGTCTTTTGCGTAATTGCAGCGCGGGTGAAAAGGGCACCCGGAAGGCAGGTTGGTTGGATCCGGCATTAATCCCCTGATGGGCTTCAATTCAGCTTTTCGATTTTCAAGGTCAGGTAGTGAGTTAAACAGGCCCTCCGTGTATGGGTGACGCATGTTATCAAAGATATCTTCCAGTGAGCCGTGCTCAACTACTCTACCGGCATACATGATCGATACGAAATCGCAGATTTCAGCTACGATACCCAAATCATGAGTGATCATGAGCATTGACATTTTAGAATTCTTTTTCAGTTCCTTGATGAGTTGCAGCACCTGCGCCTGAATGGTCACATCCAATGCCGTCGTTGGCTCATCCGCAATCAAAAGGCTTGGGTTGCACGCTAACGCAATCGCAATCACAACCCGCTGTTTCATCCCTCCGGAGAATTGATGCGGATACTCCATGACCCGGTCTCGAGGTATCCCGACTGTTTCCAGCATATCCGCCGCATAGCGAAGGGCTTGCGCTTTATCTGTCCCGCGATGCAGTTTGATACCTTCGGCGACTTGATCTCCAACCGGTTTGATGGGATTTAGCGACGTCATCGGATCCTGAAATATCATCGCAACACTGTTGCCGCGAATACTCTGCAGTTGTCTTGTATTCATTTTAAGGACGTCTTCACCTTCGAGATAAACTTCTCCCGAGATTATCCTGCCTTGCGGTTCGGGGATCAAATTGAGAATGGACAGAGCGGTTGTGGTTTTCCCTGCGCCGGTTTCGCCAACAAGGCCAAGTGTCTTGCCTATTGGTATAGACAAATTGACATTGTTGACGGCGTACACAGTTTCATCGTCGCTGACATAATGAACAGTAAGATTTTCTATCCGCAGAACATCGTCAGAGGTATTCTCAGATGCAAGAGCATCGTCTGACTTATTCTCGGACGCCAACGCATCATCAAATACTTTTGCGGCTTTTTGTACATACCTTGACATGCTATCCATGGCCTTCTCCTTGGGCTAAACCGTTTTAACTCTACTTTTTAATTCATTAGCCCATTTAATCATCAGCCCACTTTATTTATCGGGCCATTTTATTCATCAGCCCGTTTATTTTTCAGCCCAATTAATCCATCAGCCCATTTGGTTTATCAGCCCATTTAATTCACCAGCCCGCTTAATTCATCAGCCCATTTAATTCACCAGCCCGTTTAATTCATCGACCTGTTCAACATATCATCTTTTTTGGACTATTCTTATTGCTTTAGGCGTGGATCCAGGGTGTCTCTCAAACCGTCCCCCAGCAGATTGAGAGAGAGGATTGTGAAAAACGTCGCCAAACCAGGCGCAAGCACAAGATATGCGTTATCACGCATATATGTGCGGCCGGTTGCCAGCATATTGCCCCATTCAGGCTGAGGCGATTGAATGCCAAGCCCAATAAAACTCAGTGTTGATATTGTAAGTATGGCCGTCGCTACACGCATGGTGATTTGTACTGTCATAAACCCGATGCAGTTTATAAGGATATGCCTGGTTATTATCCGACCGTTACGCGCGCCAATTGCCCGCGCCGCTTCAACGTATTCGTTACTTCGCACGCTCATGACCGCCGCGCGCACAATTCGGGAAAACCACGGTATTGACGCAATGCCGATTGAGATAATCAGATTTGTCTGACTGGCGCCAAACGCCCCAACGATCGCAAGAGCCAGAAGCACATCCGGAAGGCAAAGAAATATGTCGATCACACGCATTATGACAAAATCTATTCTCCCGCCAAAGAAACCGGAAATCGAGCCGATGACAAGGCTGATCGCCAAGCCAAAACCAACCGAGGTGATCCCTATGATAAGGGATATACGGGCGCCATGCACAAGACGCGCGAGAACATCGCGCCCCAGCTCATCTGTACCCAGAAGATTCTGCATACTGGGCGGGTTTAAACGGTTCGGGACGTCTATTTTAATCGCCTGAGCCTCATAATCCGCAATCAGTGGCGCCATGAGCGCCAGTAAAACTATCAACGTAAAAATAATCAGGCCAATGACCGCGGGTTTATTCTTTATAAAACGGGCGTAGTACTCCCGCATCCGGCTTTTCTTTTTATACTGCTTCAGGAATTCTTTTTTTGTACCGAAAGCTTTAGCTCCGCCCACTTCGGCATCCATAACTACTCGATCCTCCCCGTCTTATATTGCGCTTTGATCCTGGGATCCAGGTAGGCGTATATAATATCGACAATCAGGTTGGATATTGCCATGCACAGCGCCATAATAACAAGACATCCCAAAACGCTGGGAGTGTCGCGCTTATTGATGGATTCTACAAGAAAACGGCCCGTTCCCGGAATGGCAAACACTGTTTCGACAACAACCGAACCGCCCAACAAAGTCCCAATACTCATTCCCAGAACCGTAATTGTGGGCATTAGCGCATTTGGAAGCGCGTGATCATAGATAACGCTGCGTTCAGGTACGCCTTTTGCCCTTGCGGTGCGGACATAGTCCTGCCGGATACACTCCAGCATGGAGGAACGGGTGGTTCTCATGGAATTTGCGATATAACTCGATCCCAGAGCGATCGCGGGCAGAATAAGGCTAAGAACGCCTTGATCCAGCCCGTTCGAAGGCAACCAGCCCAGATTGAGGGCAAAAAGCAAAATGAGCAGGAGTCCCGTCCAGAAAACCGGCAGAGAAACCCCAAGCAGCGCGATAACCAGGGTGATGTTTGAAATCAATGTGTTTGGCTTAGTTCCGGAATAAATGCCAATTGGTATGGCGATAGGTAACGCCAAAAGCATCGACGCCGCCATAATCTTGAGAGTACTGGGGAAACGCGCTGCAATCTGATCCATTACCGGCTCCCTGGACACGTATGATTTCCCAAAGTCACCCTGTACAAGCCTCGATATATAGTTAAAATACTGCACTACAAGGGGTTTGTCCAATCCAAGTTCCTGCCTGAGCCGGGCGCCGGCTTCTACTGTATAGTCATTGCCTAGAATAGTAGTGGTTGGATCGCCCGGAGATAAAGCCATTATCAAAAATACAACAAATGTCAGGCCGAAAATGATCGGTATTAGGGTTAATAAACGTTTTATAACATAAACGATCATAGGAAAGTCACCTTTTTATAACATAAACGCTCATAGGAAAGTCAACTTTTTATAACGAGGCGGAGTATGTTCCCCGCCTCTTTTTGGAGCAGCAACCTATCAATATACATATCTATTAATAATGTAATTGATCGAGATAACTCACTCTCTCGGAACCGACAATTACGCCTTTCAGACCCGCTCTGGTCAACGCAAAGGCATTATTCACAAACAGGTCGGCCTGAGGCGCTTCAAACACCATAAACTCCTGAATCCTCCTGTACACCTCTGCGCGCTCTTCATCAACCGCCGACTGGCGGCCTTCAACCAGCAACCTGTCCATTTCCGGACTTGAGTACCACGATCGGTTTACACCACCAAAACCGGCTTCAGTGAAACGGCGCACGAGGAATAAATCCGGATCCCAGTAACACGCCCAAGTGTCAATAAACATCGGCGTCTGATGCTCCAACGTCCTGGCGTAGAGCACGGCGCTTTCTACACGATGTACCGTAGCGTTGATTCCGATTTCGGCCAGATTGCCTTGAACAACCTGAGCAACCCGTTCAGATATCTCGGTATAAACGTAGATCTCGGTATCGAAACCCGTACAGCCGGCCTCGTCCATTAGCTCCTTCGCCCTGTCCGGATCAAATGAATAATAGTCAAGGGGATTGTTTATACCGCCGAGAACAGTTGAAGCAAAATTGGAAGTGTTGTATAAGACGTATCCTCTCCCGTTCAACGCAACCTGAAGGCAGGACTCCCTGTCAACCGCGAAGTTGACTGCCTGTCGGACCAGCTTGTTGTCCAGCCACGGTAAGGTCACATCCATAGCAAGGTAATAAGTCTGCGTAGTAGGCTCTTCCCAGAGTTTTAGGTCCGGATTGTTTACGACGCGGTCATAATCGTTGGTCTCAAAATCAATGTTCAGATCGACTTCTCCGGTTTCAACCGCAATTGTCCTGCTAGTCCCTTCCGGTATGATTTTGAATGTCAGGGAATGGTTTTGGGCGCGATCATCCGCATTGAAATAGTCGTCAAAACGGACGACTTTTACACTGTCGCCAATGATGCGGCTGTCAAATTTATACCTCCCGCTGCCAATTGGGCTTGACCAGTCGTCATTCGCAACGGCCTGCTCCACATAACTTTGCGGTAGAATCGACGTCGCAACGTGCGACAGCGCGGTCATTAAGCCGGGATATGGCCCGTCCGTGGTTATGGATATGGTTAAATCGTCAACCTTCGACATACCTGTGACCGGTCTGAACAATGCGCCCAGAGTGACTCCTTCAGCAGCTCTGTTTAAATTGAAAAGTACGTCATCCGCAGTTATGACCGAAACCCCGTCATGACATATGATATTCTCATAAATTTTGAAATGCCACTCAGTTGGACTGACCATCGTGGCTTCCTCACACAATTCGGGAACCGGCTTGAAATCCTTATCGCTTTTAAATAAACGGCTGTAGATTGTAAACAGTATAGTGGAATTTGGCATATCCGACGAAGCGATTGGGTCCCAGTGAATCATGTCTGTTGCCTGCGTTAAAACGAGATCGGCGTCAAAATTGTCGCCGCCGGCGTTATTTTCTCCACTGTTACCGGCGGCGGCGCCGCCATCGCCGGCGCCGGTTGGAGTCGCCGTACCGCCGCACCCCGCCAGAAAAACCACCACTAAAGACAACGCCAAAAACAGATGAATTAATCTTTTCATGACAAATAACTCCCCCTTTTAACTTTTCTACTTTTTTCTCCCAAAATAACTACAAAAATTCTGGGATTATTACACAATAATATATACGAAACGATTAAATAAGTCAAGAAAAATTTTCATATAGTTCATATAAATATTACTATATGCAAGGAGAAATTGATTAGAAATCCTGCTTTCTGACGCAAAACGCTTTGACCCAATAACTTATACAGTCATCCTCGTTATTATTTATCATTACATGATCGGAACCGTTCTCTACGAATAGCGTATCGCCTTCATTCAAAGTGAACGTCTTTCCATTTACTACAATATCCATGCTGCCGCTGAGGATGAGGGCAATTTCGTCAAAATCATGCTTATAACTATTAATATTCGCACCATTGTGGATTGTCAATACGGAAGCTTTCAGAGTTGAGGTTGAAACCGTCGCCGAATCATATCTGATTTCCGATGTTTCAAACATTGGCTCTCGTTGACTTTTTGGGAAATAGATATCGACCCCGGTTGAAGGGAACACATCATTCATAGTGATGTTCAGAACCTGACAGATTTTGTGTAAATTGATTATTGTGGGGTTTGTGAGGTCTCGTTCAACTTTGCTCAAATATCCCAGAGAAAGGCCTGTACTGCCTGCAACATCACTTAACGATAAACCGTTTGCTTTCCTTATTTCCTTTATCTGAGTTCCCACACTTTTCATAGTAATCTCCTATGCATTGTAATCTTAACGCCTTCCTCTATTTCCTGAATTTAGGCGCGTCGCGTCCTTTTGTTCTATGGCGTCGTGAAGGTTATTGCGAAGCGCGATGAAGCGGAGCATTTTCATAATTTTACCATAACTCAATAAGATAATGAAAGAAAAAATAAAAAAGTGAGGAAATCATTGACGATAGAACCCGTGACATGATATAGTCACATTATCGGAAAAGATTTTTCATATAAGAAAGTGAGCTCGATTCATTTTGCGTTATTTCTGGAAATAGGAGGGTGGAATTGATACGGCTGACACAGTATGAACAAGATATGCTTGATGGAAAACAGGGCAAATTCAAACAAAAAGCCATGGAATTCATTGTCCGCTACGCCAGTGTCATAGGCGCCGAGGAGTTATGTGAGATATCCCGGGCAACGCTTTTCGTCGGCGCTCAGCATTATCTTTATTGCTACTCCGACGGCACAGACTATCAAAAAATCTTTTCAGAGTTTTACCTTTGCAGCGACGAACCGCTGGAACTTGGCAAAATCTCCGATTCCTGCGAGGCTCAGACCTGCGAAGGGGCATGTGACTTATTCGGGTTTGAAAAAACACATGTAACGCGCGCGCAGTTTGAAAAAAACGCCCTCTTTTTAGAGGAAACCCTGAAGATGGGAATAAGTATTGTAGATTCCTGCTCGCCTTACTATTTAGGTTGGATACCGTTAATGGGCGAGAGCTTTGTTTCTACAGAGTCAAGCAATGTCCTCATGAGCAACTCTGTCTTTGGGGCGCGCGGCAATTCTGACGGAGTTGAGGCGGCTGTCTGCGCCGCCATTACGGGAAGAACCCCGAAGTGGGGTTTGCATATAAAGGAAAACCGTAGCGCAACCTGTCTTATGCATGTTGATTTCGCAGTCGAATCGCTTCTGGAATGGGACGTTCTGGGCTTTACGCTTGGCCGTCTGCTCCCAAAGGGAGAGAAGCCGGTATTGTCAGGTCCATTGAGACGACCGGATATTCACAAGCTTCGCCAGTTATTCTCGTCGCTTGCAGTCACCGGCGCCGCTGAAATATGCCATATTGCCGGTCTAACCCCTGAAGCACAGACTCTGGACATGGCGCTTGGGAACAAACCTCCCAAGTACGAGATTGTCGTGAGCAGGGATGAGTATGAAAAATCATACGCCATGTTATGCGACGAGGGAGAAGGACCCGTCGACCTCGTCAGTATTGGCTGCCCGCACCTTTCCTTGGGCGAGATTAAACATATAGCGGAGTATATTGCAGGGAAAAAAATCAATAACTCGACTGAACTTCAGATATGGGCCGGCTACCCCACAAAAAAAATGGCTACAGTTAACGGATTCACGAAGACCATCGAGGAGAGTGGGGCCTATTTGCTGACAGGCTCTTGCCCTGTGCTTATGCAAAAGGAAAGCCACAAACACGTCAAGGCAATGGTCATGAACGGCGCGAAACAGGCTTGGTCAATCCGGCATCAAACCAGGGTTCCAGTTTACTTTGGCGATTTCTTTCAATGCATTGACGCTGCCGTGAGCGGGCGGTGGACTCCCCCGCCTCGCGACACGTGACTATATGAGTGATTATTCAAAAGTATTGAGTATTAAGTATTAAGTATTAAGTATTAAGTATTAAGTGATTTATATCAATCATTATTTTGTCACAGTATTATTTTGTCACAGTATTAAATAGAAAGGATTGAGCATGCGGAGTGGTTATGCAATCGGTTATTCAATCGGTTATTCAATCGGTTACACAAGCGGTTATGCAATAGAAGGGCTTGAGCATGCGGAGCTGTTATGCATATGAAGGGATTGAACGGTTATGCATATGAAGACTTTTACTCTTAAGGGACGAGGCGTGTTGCCCGGGATCGCTGAAGGGACGGCGATTGTCTTCCCGGATAGTATTGCCGGCAACTCGGGAGCTCTAGGAGATACTGACGGCATCGTCTATGAAAAGGGCAATGTCAACTATGGAATGTGTATTAAAAACGCGATTCTTGTAGTGCCATGCGCTAAAGGCTCTAACGGCTTTTCGGCGCATTTTAAGTCGGCTTATATTGCCGGGATCCGTCCTGCGGGATGGGTCGCGACAAGGATGGACGGGCGGCTAGGCGTCGCGGTTGCGAGTATGAGCATACCAACTGTGAGCGATTTCAAGACGGTCGACCCGGTCAAGCTTATCAAAACAGGTGATTTTGTAAGAATCGACGGCGCCACCGGGGAAGTTACCGTGACAAGACAAATTGACTAAAGCGGGCTTCGCCCGCAACCCAACTCGGCTCGGCGAAGCGCGGTTCCCCTCGCCTCAAGAGCGCGAGGCGCTAGCACCGCGTTATTCGCGCGGCGTTGGCAACTTAATCCGTTAACAGTCGAGTTTTTTATTGGGGTTCTTGGGGTTTAAGTTGCCAATGTGAAACAACGCGGTCGGGATAAAACAAAGTTTTAGTGCGAATATTTTCTGATGGGGGCGATGCGATATGAAAATCAAAATCGAGGCTTTAAGAGATGATCAAGTTGAGGAAATAAGCGAAAAAACGGAAAAGCTGCTGTGGGAACAGGGAATTGTGGTCAATGATACCGATGTCTGCACCTATTTTTCAGACAGGGGGGCAAAAGTTACCGGGTCAACTATTTTCCTGCCAAAAGAGATGGTGCGCAACGCAATCGAAAGCGCTCCTGAAAGACACACGCTGCACGCCCGCAATCCCGAAAGGACCGTAACCTTTGGTAAGGGTTTCGATATGGTTATAAACGGTAATTCAGGCATGTCCTATATACAGGGCGCCGACGGAATAAGAAGGCCCGCACGCGTTAAGGATCAGATCGATATGATCAAACTGAGCCACACAAGTAAGGTTATGAATGTATCAAACGCCGGAATAGTCTATCCGACGGCTGATATAGATCCAGCTGACGCAAAATACATCCAGATGATAAACGCGCTGACATATAGCGACAAGCCTTTTATAGCGCAGGGATTTGACAAAAGCTGCGCCACAACCGCGATAAGCCTGGCGCGGATTGCGACGGGATACAACGATCGCCCGGTGTGCATGTGCATTGTAAACAGCTTATCGCCAATGACCTGGGATTCAAAGATGCTTGGCGTGATCCGCGTGTACGCCGAGGAAAACCAACCACTTAACATTTCAAGCAGTTCCATGATTGGCGCGACGGCTCCATTGAATCTTATGAGCGCGCTTATCACAGCTTGCGCGGAAGCGCTGTTTGGAATTACTTACTCACAACTGATTCGACCGGGTTCTCCGGTTATATTCGGATGCTTCCCGGGCATCATGGACATGCGCGCAATGAGTATGTCGTATGGTTCTCCGGAATTTGCGATTATGTGCGCAGCTGCCTCTCAGATGTCAGCGCACTATAGAATACCTTTCAGGGGCGGCGGCGCCCTGACGTCGGCAAAAGTCACAGACGCGCAGAGCAGCATTGAATCCGCCCTGAATATGATGGTGTCGATGAACTGTGAAGTTCACTACATGCATCAGTCTATTGGCTCGCTCGATTCTATACTTTCTTGCAGCGCCGAAAAATTCATAATGGACGAAGAAATCGTCGCCCGCGTCCGACACATGCAAAAAGGCATGGGCGAGATCGAGCAAGATGTTTTTGACGTAATTAGAGACGGTTGCCAGGAGCGCAGTTTTCTGGCGCTGGAAAGCACCGCTATGAACTTCCGGAACGTATTGTTCTCCCCTATTTTCGTAAATGACTGTACATATGAAGAATGGATTGAGAATGGGAAGAGCGGTAATGAAATGGCGAGGGAAGTAGCCGAAAGGCGTATAGCCGAATATGTCGAGCCTGATATTGGCGCGGATATAAAGAGGCAAATGAGAGAGTTTGCACTCGGGCTGGGAGCAAATATTTAATATTTAACAACTCAAAGTACGAAACGTTGAGAGGTGAAAAATGTATCAGGCGATAAAAGGCGGGCAACTACAATTACTTAATAGCAGCCAGGTCAACAGTATTCATGAGAATGCCGAGAGGCTGCTCGGGGAAGTCGGTATGCAGATCAAGTGCAGGCAAGCGTTTGAGATATTTGAGAAAAACGGCGCAGACTGTGATGCGGCTTCGGAAATCGTAAGGATTCCCCGCGCCATGTTGGAAAAGGCAATAAAGACGGCGCCGTCCCGGGTTATAATTCACGGGAGGAATGAAAATCACGATGTTCTGCTCGAGAAGAACCGCGTGCACTATGGCACCGGAGGCACAGTGATGTACGTTAACGATTTCGAAACCGGTAAGAAGCGCAATGCGGCGACTCATGATATCCGCGATTTTGCAATTCTGACTGACGCGCTGGAAAACCTGGCGTTTTATGTCATCCATACATACCCCGGAGACGTAAGGGAAGAGGACGCTGACGTTAACCGGTTCTACTGGGCGATAACAAACACTGTAAAACCCATCATGGGCGGCATGTACACGATGAAAGGGCTTCGGGAAGCCATTCGTATTTCCGAGATGGCTGCGGGCGGAGCGGACAAACTCAGGGAGCGACCGTTTGTTTCGTTTATAACGCTGATGGTGAGCCCGCTTGTTATGGACTGGCATTACACAGATTTTCTGATCGAGGTGGCAAAGAAAGGCCTTCCCCTGGCCGTGCCGTCAGAGCCTCTTGCGGGAGCGACTTCGCCTGTTACGCTGGCGGGCACTATTGCGATTAATCTTGCGGAAACACTTGCGGGGCTGACGCTTGCGCAATTGATCACTCCCGGATGCCCGACGCTCATCGGGTCGACGTCAAGTATCATGGATATGAGCACAGGCACATACTCGGGCGGGGCTATTGAATCAGCGATGATAAACGCCGGTATGGCCCAAATGGCGCAACACTACGACTTGCCAATTTATGGTACAGGCGGTCAGTCTGATTCGAAGCTCAACGACGCTCAAGCCGGTTATGAAAGCGCGTGCCAGGCAATGGCAGTCGGGCTTTCCGGGTCTAACTGGATACACGACTCGGCGGGTCTTTTGGAAAACTGCACGACTGTGTCATACGAAAAGACTGTTATCGACAACGAGATTATCGGCAACGTGTTGCGCGTTATGCGCGGCGTGGAGGCAACAGACGAAACTCTCGCCTTTGACGTGATCAACGAGGTAGGTCCTTCCGGTAATTTCCTTGCCCACGACCACACAGTGGAGCATGTCAGGAGCGAGTTCTTCTTTCCGAAAGTTTCCGACAGAAGGAACCGCGCAGTTTGGGAAGAGGACGGAGGTTTGGACGCACACGCCAGGGCTCACGGAATAGCCGCCAAAATTCTGGCCGGACACAGACCAACTCCGCCGGTTGACCCAAAGTTACGGGCTGAAATCCGTAGGGCTTTTCCGGGCATAAAGGGCGAGGATTTATAACCGGTCTATAAAATGAATCCTTAATTAATAGCCTTGAATAACCTTGAATAGCCTTGAATAGCCTTGAATAGCCTTGAATAGCCTTCGCTTTGCATCAAAGGTTCCTAAATTCACCAATATAAAATGGAGCTAACATTTGATCGATAAGACGAAGCAGCTCTTCCCTGCCCTCTGGTAGTATATGGGCCAGAGAGTATTTGCCCATTGCGGTCGTATCCATGTATATGCAGTCATAAAGTTCAGATTTTGCAAGGATATGGCGTTCCTCCATAAGCATTTCATGATAGTTTAACTCTTGGAATTGTCCCGCCTTCACCATATCATGAAGTTTTGTATCGGGCCAAACTTTTAGCGCAAGAGCCCATACACTGATAGGGTTGATACCGCTAAATAGTTTTGCGGTTTCAACAACGTGTTTTCTCCACAATGCGCGGCCGCCTAATCCGAGAATATAAGTGATATGGTAGAGAAGACTAACTTCATCCAGCAGTTTGAGAGCGTTGCGCGTGTCAGCTGCGGTAAAATTTTTATTCATGAGAGCCAACACCTCATCACTGCCCGATTCCACGCCAATATGGATATACCGCATGCCCGACTCCATCAATGACTTTAGCTCGAACGCTCCTTTGAGCAAAATATCGTCAACCCTGCCATACAGGTTGATTTCCTCCACTTTGGGCATATATTTATGTATATAGCCCATTATTTCCAGTAACACATCTGTCTTGAGATGCATATTGTTTTGCCCGAGAAGGAATACTGCGGTTTTATCCGGCATATTTTGGCCAAGTAACCTTGCGTTTTCCTCAATTTCAGATAATGGAATCATCTTAAACTCATCTTTGACAAAATCACAAAAAGCACATTGGCGGTAATTACATCCGAGACCCACTTCGAGCAGCGCGCTTTCACTTTCAAGTGGAGGACGATATACAACGTCTTTTTTATAGATAACAGGATTCGAAAGCTTTTCTTGCTCATCCATTGAGTAACCTCTTCCTCTAGGAAATGATGTATTTTTGTACCATTGCTTCTATTGCGGCTTCTTTAGCGTCATCTTTTACCAACTCCTCAATTTTCTCTCCTCCCCTATAGATGGCCATAACGGGAACCCCAAGAATTTTCTGCCAAATAGCAAGCCTGCGGGCGGATGTGATATTGAGATGTGTAAACTTGATCTTATCTCCGTATTTTTCCGCGAGATGCTCCACAAATGGCGCCAACGCTTGACAAGGGACGCACCCATCACTGGAGTAATCTACAAAAACGACGCCCTCAGCCTTAATAACCTCTTCTTCAAAATTCTCTTTGTTTAATTCGATCATAATTATACCTCCTTGGTGAATTCTTGATTAGCATTAACTTGGCGAATTCTTGACAATCAAGGCCTGGTGAATTCTTGACAATCAAGGCCTGGCGAATTCTTGATAAACAAGACCTGGCGAATCCTTGATAAACAAGTCCTGGCGAATTCTTGACAATTAGCATCTCAGTGGGTTTATGATAAATAATGATAACATTGCATAGCCGCAATGGCGCCATCCGCTACCGCCGTAACTACCTGTCGCAGGCTTTTCTTCCTGTTGTCACCGGCTGCAAACACTCCCGGTATGTTTGTCGCCATGTTGTCATCTGTCAGTATATATCCGTTTTCCATGTTAACTTTGCCTTCGAATAGTTCCGTTAAGGGCACAAACCCAATAAATACAAATACGCCGAATGTTCCGTCTTCTTCGGGCGCCTCTATAACCCGGATTTCTCCGGTCTTGACATTTCTTACAGTCATTCGTTCCAATAGACCATCACCTTCCAGCCCCGTGATCACAGAATCCCACATGAATTTGATTATGGGGTTGGCAAAAGCCTTCTCCTGAATGAATTTAGCGGCTCGCAGTTCATCTCTGCGGTGTATGATTGTGACAACTCTGGCAAATTTTGCAAGGTATATTGCTTCCTCAACCGCTGCATCCCCGCCACCCATAACATAGACCTCCATACCTTCAAAGAAGGCTGCATCGCAGGTGGCGCAGTAGGAAACCCCTTTGCCAATAAGTTCCCGCTCACCCGGGCAACCTATTGGGCGTGGGAATGCGCCAGTAGCCAAGATCACAGTTCTCCCCCTATATGTGTCCTTTTGCCCAGCAATAACTTTGACATCTCCACTCAATTCCACATCAACAATTGTATCATACACCTTTTCAGCGCCGAAACGGTTAACCTGATCGACCATTCTTTTAATTAAGGTCGGACCGGTCTCACCCTCCAAACATCCGGGGTAGTTTTCAATCTCGTCGGTAATAACAATCTGCCCGCCATCAATTTGTTTTTCAATAATCAAAGTATGCAAGCGAGATCGTCCCGCATAAAGAGCCGCCGATAATCCAGCAGGTCCTGCGCCAATAATAACCACATCATAAACATTATCCGTCAACAAATCACTTCCTTTATTTGTGTATTTCTTTTGACGCATTCTTTTCTACAGAGGCGTCTATTTCTTTTGAGGTTTAGTGTTTGAGAAGCTTTAACACATAGCCTCGATGTACTTAAGAAAGCATTTTTCAAAGTCCAGAGCGTATTGTGGCAACCTCCTGGTGGGGGATTTAAGCAGATATGTGTTTGCAGTAAGTTCATCAGGCGGGAATCTGATAAAACTGATATTGCTTGCTCCCAGTGTACTCTGGTAGTATTCAGGAATAATGCCAACAATGTTTTTGTTTTTCCGAACAATATCACAGATAATCGATGGATATCCGGCTTCAAAAATGATATCCGGATTGAAGCAGTGATCCAAGCATGCCTTAATAAACAGATGATACAGTTTATTATTTTTGCTCAGGCACGCAATTTGCACATCCTTTTTTAAGAGATTTATATCAATATACTCACTATCTGCGAGAGGAGAATCAGTGTTAACAACAGCCAGGGGGTGAACTATAAATAGCTTATTTGAGATAAATGTATTAGTGGGGATCGGGTCGCAGGATATGGCAAAATCGACTTTGCCACATCTCAGCATTTCTTCGCACTCAAAACTGGGCGCTTCAATAACTTTAACCTGAAACCCTGTGTCAAGGTTGAGAAACATCTTTTGAGCTTGTTCCGGGAAAATCGCGATTAATTGATGCATGCACGCAATGTAAATAAGATTGTTTTTTTCAAGTTTCTCATAAAAACAGCTCAGTTCACTAAATATGTTTCTGGCGGTGTCTTGCAACAGACGCCCGCTATCCGTAAGCTTAAGGCCCTCGGACGTACGAAGGAACAGTTTGGTGTTGAGATCCTGTTCCATGCGATTAATTGACAGATTTAAGCCTTGCACTGAAACAAACAGCTCATCAGCAGCTTTAACAAAACTCAGATGATGGCATATACAGAGATAGTATTCCAGGTTTTTCAGAGTAATTCTTAATCGCCTCCTTACTGGAGGTATAATAAGCAGAGCAACCAGCGCTAAGATTATTATATTAGATATTCTTTTATTTGCATATATTTCCTGTAACTGTTGTATCACTAATTTATAATACTCATCAACATTTTTGTTTATTGCTCATAAAATTAATATTGCATATAATGCTACTAGAAGCTATTAGTTTAAAGGTTTTTGAGGTGCAATGAGGGAAGGAGGGGTTTGTGGAAACTGTGTAGCAATGTATGGGAAGCAACGCATTTTATATCAGACGCAATAGCATGTACGGATATGGGTACGGAAACGGGTACAGGCGCGGGTACGACAGGTACAGGTATAGGCGCGGGTACGACAGGTACGGGTACAGGTACGGGTGTACAGGCGCGGGTACGACAGGTACAGGTACGGGTACGGGACGGCAGGTTTTCGAATATACTCATCTAATCGCGGGAGGTATTAAATATGGAAGAAGGTTCAAAAACAAAAGGGAGTCTTAGCATAGTGCAGCAGAAGCTTATTAAGGAGCTGATAGCTGTAATCGTCGGGGGCGCTATAATGCTAATTCCTCCTCCGGTAGGGCTGACGGTTCAGGCAATGATAACTATCGGACTTCTTGTTTGGGCGATCATTAATTGGATGTTGGCTCCAATTCCGGATTTTATCGTGGTTATTATCATGTGCTGCCTATGGGTCATATTAGGGATCGCTCCATTCACGGTTGCGTTTGGCTCATTTGGAAGTACGACGCTTTGGTTAGTTGTTGGAGTACTTGGTATTGGTACTGCTGTCACAAAGAGCGGTCTGCTTTATCGCATCACTCTGATGATCATGAAGCTGTTTCCGCCAACATTTTCTGGTCAGGTCATGTCGCTTCTTGCGTCCGGAACAGTTGTAGCTCCGTTGATTCCCAGTACGACTGCCAAGGTTGCAATTGCAGGCCCGTTAGTCAACAGCATCGGTGACGCTCTTGGGCTGGCGCCCAAGTCAAAAGGGAGAGGCGGACTATTTGTTGCAATGTATACTGGGTTCTGCCTAACAGGTCCCATATTTGTCAGCGCGTCTTTTTTCGGTTACATTATACTCGGAGTCATGCCCGAAGATATACAGTCGAAGTTTACATGGGGTTATTGGCTACTTTCGGTACTCCCATGGGGAATCGTAATGCTGCTTGCATCTTTTTTTGCTATTACCCGCATATATAAGCCAAAGGAAAAAGTTACCATATCCAAGGAGAAAGTTCGGGAACAGATAGCTGAACTGGGTCCAATGAAAAAAGAAGAAAAAATAACCATGACTATCGTACTCATTTGTATTGTATTTTGGATCCTCGAATCAGTCCTTAATGTCAATTCCGCTATCCCCGCTCTTCTTGGTCTCGGCTTACTGATATCATTTGGCGTGTTGACGGTTCAGGATTATGTTATGAAAACTCCATGGAACATAATCACGTTTATTGGCGGCATTATGGGACTTGCGACAGTCTTGGGCCAACAGGGGATCAACACATGGATCGCCGATGTACTTGGGCCCATCATGGGATCAATTGCGGGAAACCCTTATATCTTTGTCATTGTTTTAACAATTATCGTATTCTTTGCGCGTTTCATCGTTGCAGATTTGATCACGCCGTTGACCCTTTTCCCGGTGTTATTGACGCCCTTTTGCATTGCGGGGGGAATCAGTCCATGGATAGCCGGATTTGTTGTCTATGTTATGAACATGATGTGGGTAGTCCAGTACCAGAATCCTAACTTTGTTATTGGGTTTGCCGCTTCAGGCGGCGAGGAGAAAATTGGGTATAATCAGACAATAAAGGCGTGCATTATCTATGTTGGAATCGTAATTGTGGGATTGTTGATCAGCGTTCCATACTGGCGCCTCCTGGGCCTTATCCAGTAGTCTGGGACGTAATGCTTGACTTGGGCCTTATCCAGTAGTCTGGGACGTAATGCTTGACTTGAGCCTTAACCAGTGATCTGGGACGTATTGCTTGGCTTGAGCCTTATCCAGTAATCTGGGACGTATTGCTTGGCTTGAGCCTTATCCAGTAATCTGGGACGTATTGCTTGGCTTGAGCCTTATCCAGTAATCTGGGACGTATTGCTTGGCTTAAATAATGTAGTAATGTTGTATGATTAACAGGGAATAAAAATTATTTAGAAAGGAATATGCATATGAAGCTTACATTGGAATATGTTGACATTAAGGATATCCAATTCAGCGACAGGACTTGTGTCAAAAATGGAACTCTGTTTATCAACAAGGCGGAGTTAACAGAACAGATACTTACTGACCCGAAGATAAAATCTGTTGACATTGATATCGTTAAGCCCGGAGAAAGTGTTCGGGTCCTCAATGTTGCAGACTGTATAGAGCCACGCGCGAAAATGACCTGTGAAGCCGACTGGGCGGGTGTTATTGCGGGGTTTGACGATACTTTGGGGACAGGAACGACACGGGCTCTAAAGGGCATGTCAATTATGATTTGCGACCCAAATTGCATATGGTCAGGCCTTATTGGCAATTTGGACATGTCAGGCCCAGGAGCGGACTGGTCGCCGTATAGCAAGCTGGTCAACCTGTGCATCGCTTGTTATCCAAACGGAAAACAGGACCCCCGTGAATATGCCCACAGTATTCGCAAAGCATGTTACGGCGCCGGCGTTTATCTGGCTAAGAGTTCGGATAAGGCGGATCGGACGGAAATACTTGATAATGAAACCAGGACCGAAGGCCTTCCCAACATTGGGTATTATTATCAGATTTACTCCACCCAGCACGACTACGAGAATATACCCGAATCCATATACTATGGATTTGCCGTTCCGGACACGCTGCCCTTGGTTATCCAACCGCAAGAGGTTATTGACGGGGCAATTGCGTGGGGGTGCGGCTTTCATATGATGGAAACCTATGCCATTCAAAACCACCCGATAATCCTTGACCTGATGCGCCGCCATGGCAAAGACCTCAACTTTGTCGGAATGATGGTCGGCGTTGTAAGCATGGATGGTAAACGTCGTCATTTAGCTGGAATGATGATAGGTAATACAATGAAGGAGGTTTTTCACGCTGACGGCGTTGTCATGACCAAAACCATGGGAGGGGCGCCTCACGTTTGTGAAGGCGTAGCGGCTTCCGAATGTGAAAAGCGAGGCATCAAGACCGTTACCACTGTACAGATCCTCAATCTTGCGTCAAACTTAAGCACAGAAGTTCTTTTCAACGATCCGAAACTTAATGCTATAGTCCAATTTGGCGCTTATTTCGATCCGGTCGCCATGCCTGCAGTTGAGCGTGTTTTTGGAGGAGATGGAGACGCGCCTCTACCATGTGCGGCTGGTCTGGGCGGGCCGACTTCCAAAGGGGATATAATTAACGCTACTACAAATATTATGGGTTGTGTCAGTCATGTAGGCAACTTTAATATCATAGCGGTCGATTATTAACATTTGATCGCGGAAAGGAGAGTACCTGTGAAGAAAAAACGTGTTGTATGTTTTTTGAATCAATTCTTTGGTCAAATAGGCGGAGAGGAACAAGCCGGAGTTGGTTTTTCCGTTGCAGAGGGTCCGTTAGGCCCATCAGCTTTGGTTCAATCATTGTTGGGCGATTTTGCGGAGGTGGTTGCCACCGTTATCTGTGGAGACAACTATTTGGCTGATAGCCCTGAAACTGCGGTTCCTGAAGCCTTGGCGCTGATTGAAAAGTATGAGCCGGACTTATTTTTTGCCGGGCCTGCATTTAACGCAGGCCGTTATGGGCTCAATTGCGGTAGAATGTGTAAAGAGGTGGCTTCCAAGTTTGGGGTCCCTACGGTCACAGGCATGTATCATGAGAACCCAGCTATTGAGATATATCGCAAAGACACCTACATCGTACTATCCGGAATAAGCGCCGGCGAGATGAAAGCGGTTGTGACTAAAATGACTTCAATCGGCAAGCGGCTTGTGACGGGCGAGCATATAGGGAGCGCTAAAGATGAGGGGTACATGAAGCGCGATATCATCAAAAACGAGTTCACGAATGAGGTTGGCGCTGTACGCGCCATAAACATGCTGCTTAAAAAAGTAAAGGGCGAACCCTTTGAGACGGAGATGACGCTGCCAACTTTTGATATTATCAATCCTGCGCCTCCAGTTGTCGATATTGAGCACGCAAAAATTGCGCTGGTCTCAGATGGCGGCGTTGTTCCCGAAGGCAATCCGGATAAGATTCGTCCCTTCAGTAGCACCACTTGGGGAGAGTATGATCTGGAAGATCTGTTCAACAGAACGCACGAAGTCCAACACGCCGGCTACGATGGTACCTACGTTATGCAGGATCTCAATCGGCTGCTTCCGCTAGACGCCATGGAAGAACTCAAGGAAGAGGGCGCTTTCGGAGAATTATTCCCGAACGTATTCATGGCAGGCGGCAACTGCGCCGGAATCAACGCCTCAAAGGATATCGGAAAAGACATTGCACAACGGCTTAAGGATGAGGGCATAACCGCCGCGATCCTGACATCCACGTGAGGGACCAGTACTCGTTGCGGGTCAACGATTGTTCAAGAAATCGAACGGGCTGGTATTCCTGTTGTTCAAGTTACATCAATTATTGATATTGCAAAGATGGTAGGCGTGTCGCGGCTAATTCGTGGAACAAACCTTTGCAGTCCTCTCAGCGACTACAAATTGGACGAACAAGGAGAGAAAGCAATGCGTAAACGCTATGTAGAAAAAGCTCTAAAAATGCTTCAGGATCCGGGTCAGAAAGGCAGCTACGTAACTGTATAACGAGGTTTACAATCGAAGGCGTGAAGCGTGACATGATAAGTATGACGTTATAATTGCAATGTGTGAAGTGCGAAGCGTGATATGATAAGTGTGACGTTATAATTGCAATGTGTGAAGTGTGAAGTTTGACGTGATTAGTTCAATGTGTGAAGCGAAGAGTGTGAAATGAGGGAGGTGATAAGGTAGATATGAGTATTCTGAATGGCAAAAAGATTGTCTGCATTGGCGACCGGGATGGCGTACCGGGACCGGTCATTGAGGAGTGTGTTAAGGCTGCGGGAGGCGAAGTTGTCTTTTCGGCAACAGAATGCTTCGTTTGAACAGCCGCAGGAGCAATGGATCTGGAAAATCAGAAGCGTGTCAAAGAATTTGCCGAACAATATGGCAATGAAAACCTGGTGGTTATTCTTGGCGCCGCTGAGGGTGAGGCCGCCGGTTTGGCAGCTGAAACCGTCACTGTCGGTGATCCGACATATGCAGGTCCATTGACGGGAGTCTCGTTGGGACTCAAAGTGTATCATATCTGTGAACAAGAGATCAAATCTGAAGTCCCGGCTGATCTGTATGAAGAACAGGTGGGTATGATGGAAATGGTGTTGGACATGGATAATATTACAAATGAAATGGAGAGCTTCCGCGTGTAAGATTCTGAATCGCGGAGTGGACAACGGTGTGACACGGGTGTGACGGTAATTCCTCTGACGCGCCCGTGTTTTTAACACCTAATGCATCCGCTTTAAAATGTAAATACGTGGCGCCGCTCGTCGATAAAAGCGGCAACCGCTATGAATGCTCCAAAATATATGCTTACTATTGGTCTTTTGGTCTTTCAGACAGCGGTATAGGGAGCAGACATATGAACAGTGTTATAAAAGGGGCGAGCTTTGTCCTGGCGTTTGCCCCCGACATGGTACTCCATAACGGGACGACGCAGACTACTGAGAGGGTTGTAAACCCCAACTCTGAATATTTGAAAGAACTGCCGTCTCATTTGCGTTGTTACGAGGATGTTTTGGCTTATGCCCCAAACCAAACCTTCATAGGCAACATAACGCCTCAAGAGCTTGCCAAAATTGAACAACCCTGGCACCAAAAGAAAATCAGTCCTGAACGTTTCGGTCCCTTTGGGGAAATTATGCCTCAGGATGAGTTTATACTCCTCATGCAGATATGCGATGTTTTTGATTTAGTTAAGCTGGAGGAGAGTTTTGTTGTACGGACAAAAGATTGTCTGGCTAAAGATCCTGTGATCCCCGAAACAGTTCTGGTCAAGGCGGGGCCTGCGACGTCCGGTGAAGAGATAAAGCGCCTGGTTGAAGAAGAACACTCGGAGGCGCTATTCTGTAATGGAGAGCTCGTCGGCTGTATAAAACGGGCGCATGATGTGGACGTAAACCTTTCCGCCCATGTAATATTTGAAAATCTTGTTTCAAAAGCCGGAAATGTCTTGGCAATACTTCATTTACTACATAACGGCGGTATTGATCCTTTGTCTGTGGACTATGTCATTGACGCGAGTGAAGAGGCTTGTGGAGATATGAATCAGCGCGGCGGCGGCAACTTCGCAAAAGCTGCGGCTGAGGTTGCAGGGTTACTGTCCGCCACAGGATCTGATATGCGGAGCTTTTGCGCAGCTCCTGCGCATGCTGTAGCCACAGCCGCAGCGCTTGTTAAGTCGGGAGCATTTAAAAATGTCATTGTTTCGGCGGGTGGCAGCACTTCAAAACTGGGAATGAACGGTAAGGATCACGTGAAAAAGGGTATGCCGATTCTTGAGGATGTTCTAGGTGGTTTTGCTGTGATTGTCAGCGAGAATGACGGAACCAGCCCCGAAATAAATCTCAATATGTTAGGGCGACATACTGTTGGTACAGGTTCATCTCCGCAGGCTGTCATAACAGACTTAGTCCTGGCGCCACTCAAAAGGAACGGTTTGAGAATCACTGACGTTGAAAAATACAGCCCTGAGCTGCAGAATCCTGACATAACAAAACCAGCGGGAGCAGGCGATGTGCCGCTCTCAAATTATAAGATGATTGGAGCTTTAGCTGTCAAGGAGGGAGAGATCGAACGAGCTGATCTTGCCAATTTCCCGGAGAAACACGGTCTTGTCGGCTGGGCGCCAACTCAGGGGCATATTCCGTCGGGCGTACCATATCTGGGCTTTGCGCGGCAAGATATTATGGCTGGGAAGCTTAAAAACGCTATGATCATTGGCAAAGGTAGCTTGTTTTTAGGCCGCATGACAAACCAGTTTGATGGAATTTCTTTTATAATACAGCCTAACAGTGGCGCCAATAAAGATGAAAAAGATGTAGGCGTATCAGAATCTGTAGTGCGAAGTATGATCGCTGACGCTATGAAGAGTTTTGCTCTTTCCATAATGGCGGAGGAGGGGAAGAATGTCTAACCAGATTAATAACATTGTGGCAAAGACGTTCTTAGAATTATCTAACGCTTTGCAAACAGGTAATATGGATGTTCGCCCTGTGATCGCACTGACAGGCATTGGCAGCGAACTTGGAGAGGACAACGCGATAGCCGGGGCGTTGGAGGCGCGGCAGGCTGGCGTTGATGTCGTTTATATTGGAATGAAGCAGACCAAGGAATTATGCTGTATTCCCGTATGCAATGAGGATGACGCCCACAATGAGATGTTGCGTCTTTTAGATTCAGGGAAGGCGGATGGCGCCGTAACAATGCATTACCCCTTTCCTGTTGGCGTAGCTACAGTTGGGAGAGTTGCCACGCCGGCTCGCGGGAAAGTCGTTTATTTGGCGACAACAACAGGTACATCCGCTACAACAAGAGTTGAAGGAATGGTTCGAAATGCTGTAGCCGGAGTCATTGCTGCAAAAGCATGTGGAAATGCACAGCCTCTTGTGGGCATAGCCAATCTTGATGGCGCCGCGCTTGTGGAATCAGACCTCAAAAAGTTGGCTAGTGGGGGTTATCCCATGTCGTTTGCCAAATCTGAGCGTTCGGACGGAGGTTGTATTCTCCGCGGCAACGATATCCTTGCCGGAACAGCCGATGTTATAATAACAGATTCTTTGACAGGGAATATAATTATTAAAATGCTTTCAGCATTCACGACTGGCGGCTCTTATGAATCTGTTGGATGGGGATATGGCCCTGGAATTGGTATGGGGTATGACCGGCTGGTTATGATAGTTTCCCGGCTGTCAGGCTCTCCTGTAATCGCAGGTGCTTTGATCTATGCGGGAATGCTAAAGCGCGGCGGGTGGCGCGAAATTGCCGCTGCCGAATATGCGGCAGCTAACAAGGCGGGCCTTGAGGAAATAATCTCCTCAAGAAACAAGAGTCAGTCCATCGCTACAGCACACTCCGATGAAAGAACGCCACAAAAAGAACCCGTAACTGAAGAGATAACAGGTATCGATATTATGTCACTTGAAAATGCGGTCAATGTTCTTTTGGGAGCTGGCATATACGCCGAGAGCGGGATGGGTTGCACAGGGCCAATTGTATTAGTGACCAGAGAAAGGTTGAATCAGTCGCTGATTAAATTGAAAGCCGCCGGCTACATAGAATAAGGTATGGGTGTTCAGAGCATCCATTGAGTTTCGCGCCTTTCGAAGAAAGTCATGACCAAAGACCATGCCAGGTGCAGTTCATAGGATTTTGTACAAAAAAGTCATGGCTAAATGTATGGGAATAGATGAGTGCTGGTGTACTCCCCGGTCTTCAAAACCGGCGCTGGTGGTTAATGGCTGCCTGGGTGGGTTCGATTCCCACATATTCCCGCCATTATTTATCATGGCGTTATCATGGCGCAATACAGAATTGGAGAAAAATATTTTTACAACTCCTGGATACTTTTAAGTACAAACTCTCTGATTTTATTCTTCATCCATATCCCGCGCTGCTTATCGGACAGTTTTTCTTTTAGCGGCTTTACAAACATAGGGTGCTCGCCAAATGATACGATGCCGCCGTTTATTATCCTGCTTAAAAGGAGCGCTCTGTCATATTCAAGCCCTGGCTGGTATTTTGTCAGCAGGAACGCGAGAGTTTCCTCGGATTTAAGCAGTATGACGTCAGTGATAGGAGTGTAGTTGTCGAAGTGGCAGTATTGTTCCCAATAGATCAGGGTAAGGTACTCCGGATGCGGTAAATCTATTGAAATATAAAGTTGAATATCAACAAGGTCACAGATGCATGTCCATGCCTTTTCAACAGTCCATGATCCTGAAAGGTTCAATTCTTGTATTTTCGTGTAGAATGGTTCATATCCTTCTGATACGTCTTGAGCGGCGTATTTTAGCACCGCTTTATAGAAATTCTCTTTGTTCTTAAAGTGAAAGGGCATGGTCGCAAGGTTTTGGCCAGAGTCTTCCGCGATCATTCTTGTTGTTGTAGCTTCAAATCCATATCTTGAAAATAGATTTATTCCGGTTTGTAATAACTTTTCTTTTGTTGATTCTCGTATGATTGACGTATTTGTCATAGCTGAACCTCGCTATCATATGTTACTTGGGATACTCAAATGCTATTTGTGATATTCAAATGCTGCTTGTGATACTCAAATGCTGTTTGTGATATTCAAATGCTGCTTGAGAAATACAATGTATACAATTAATCCAAGATACATTATTTTTCCTTTACAGTCAATCTCGGCGATACGGTTGGGTGCATTTGATAATTCTGATACAAATATTTCCATCAGAACAATCCCATGCTATGGAAAGATGACTGTCTTTACCCTAAATAGCTATCTACAGCCTTGCTGATTTGCTCATACTGAATCTTCTTTGTTGAAATTCATATCGCGGGACGGGCAAGCCCGTCCCCTATATAAATCGAAATGTAAATATATGTAACAAGAAAATCAAAAGACAAGTTTTGTCAACGTAGTTTTTCAAGATAGTTTATTTTCGGCGTTTTTCACAAAAGGCTCTGTTTGCCCGAAAGCATCTATTAAGCAAGCCAAGAACTCAAACATTATCGTGAGTAATCCTCATAATCTTACTTTCAAGCATGACAGCCCAATTCCTGTCATGTTTTTATTTCAGGCATATTCATACCAAATCATAATAAACTCAAAGTAATTTTTGCAACATCTAAAAGCTTGTGCTACAATAACAAATTGAAATAGCATAGCTGTTACCGTGCGGAGAAAGACGGTAGACCTATATGTCAACAGTAAATGAAAAATGGTCGAGTATCGAAGAGATAGCCGAACACATTCATGAAAAAACCATTAAAAAATCATAGCTACAAAGGTGGCGGAAAGGTATGAATAATGGCGAATATCATCACGCTGTATCACGGTACAATTTATGAGTTTGATAAAATCGACGTGACCAAAGGTAAAGGCAACAAAGATTTTGGTCGAGGGTTTTACACGTCGCGCGACATTCGCCACGCCGAGAGACTTGCGGTTCGGAATAAGTTTATCGAAGAAGAACGCTACGTACTGCGTGGGATGAAAAAGAGCGTAACTCCTTGGCTGTACGTATACGAGTTTGACATTGACAATATGGCAACACTAAACGTAAAAGAGTTTGCTGCCGCCGACCGAGAATGGGTGCGCTTTGTGGTTCTCAACCGCGAAAGTAAAAGAAAAATTCAAGAACACGAATATGATATTGTGACAGGCCCGACAGCGAACGATAATACCCGCGCGGCAATCCAAACCGTTGTGCCGCTGACCAAGGGACAGGTTATGACAGATAAGGCCATTGATGCGCTAATTGCACTTATCGAACCTGATAATCTGCCGGGACAGTTTTTCTTCGGAACTGGGCGTGCCGCCGATTTGCTCTGCTTGACCGAAAGGAGGATAATTCGATGAAGGATGTTAATGATAATGTTATTGAAGTCTGCATAGAATCCATAGCGGCACAGGTCGCAGATGCCTACGCTGAAAAACAAAATATCCCTGTGACCGATGCCATGCGCTTGTTTATGACAACTAAAACTTACGAGCTGCTGACAAACCCGAAATCATATCTGTATCTTGAGGCTGCGCCTTATGTGGAAGATATGTTGGGCGCGGAGTTATCCGGTGACTGGGAAAGCTGGATGGAGGTGTAAAAATGGAAACTCGGAGATTTAATGATGTGGCCTATTTCCAAGTAGGTATTGCGCGAAAATATATGCGTCGGCATAATCTGACCCCTCTGCAATTTGTAGAGAGAGATAAACAGTATCACATCCTGCATTTTCTCGAAGTTGGATACGAGCCGTTCCACCTTACCGGGGACGAGGGCGTTCTCGATGAGCTTGATGAAATTGTAGCCGAACAGCAATCTTCCACTTTCCCCGGAGTACGCGGATAACGTGTTTCTGCTAAACGTCATTATTGCCGTCAGCGCTGGTAGGCAAAGGGTGATGTTGATACTGCGTTCAGTTTTTGTGCCATAATGTGTTGCCCTCCTTCTGAGCATAAAAATAGGCGGATCACGGTTTCCCGCAAGCCGCCCCGTCGTTGCTTTGATATATCAGCGCATACCCTGATATTTTCTGATAATCCTCCATAAACTCTGATATGCCCTGATATTTTCTGATTTTCACGGCGGCGTCAACCTGAAATACTCTCCTCTTTCTGCTCTTTCTGCTCTTTCTGCTCTTTCTGCTCTTTCTGCTTATCTACTTTCAATAGGTTAAGTGCAAGTTTGCGTATCATAGCTACATCGAAGAATAGCAAAAGGCAAAAAGCATTGAAATCTTTATATAAGCATTTATAATATAATTATCAGATTACATAATAAACGAATAACTCCTTGAAAAGAGATAAGTAAGTAAGATGGAGCTCAAAAAAAATGGAACTAAACAAAATGGAACTTAAACAATTAGAAGCATTTGTGAAAGTATTTGAATTGCGGAGTTTTTCTAAAGCCGCCGAGGAAATGTTTCTCTCTCAACCGTCAATTAGCGCATATATTAATTCTCTGGAAAAAGAATTGCAAACACAATTAATTTACCGCTCTACAAAGGAATTCTTACCTACAAAATCCGGTGAGTTTTTCTATGAATACGCAAAAGAGATGCTATCGCTTCGGGATAAATCAGTCAGCGCATTAAAAAGTTTATCTGATTGCACAACAGGCAGCATTGATATACTAGCTTCATCTGTACCGGCACAGTATATTTTACCGGAAATACTTGGCGCTTATCATAAAATATATCCAAGCGTAGTTTTTAATGTTGATCAGGCGGATTCATCAGATGTTATCAAAGGAATATCAGCATGTAAAAGCGAAATTGGTTTCGTTGGCTCAAAGATAGCAACATCAAAATGTGTATACGAAAATTTCTTGTCAGAAAAACTTATTATGATTGCGCCCCGCGAAAAACGTTTTGAAAAAATGGATCCTATCGACGCGGTTAGTCTATTGAGGGATGAATATTTCATCATGAGAGAGGCAGGTTCCGGGACAAGATTAGAATATGAGGAATACCTTAGATGTTTAGGCGTGAAGATCGACGAATTGAAAGTCAGCGCGTATTTTAACAATACACATGGCATAATCCAAGCAGTTTCCAATGGCCTTGGGCTTTCTATAGTTTCTGAATTAGCGGCGAAACAATATATAAGAAAAAAAATAATTATTCCAATTAAAATTGATGCATTGCCTCAGAGGAATCTTTATATTGTTCTGAAAAAAAATTACGCCGTTTCAACAACTGTTGATTCTTTTATAAAATTCATTCACAAGTTTAAAGGTAAATATAAGGGCTAGTTACAGTTGATTGTCTTGAATATAGCAAGCCTGTTTGATTTAAAAAATAAACTGCGGGTTTGAGATAAAAAACAAACTGGAATCTGGGATCCGGGAAATCGATTCTGGGATCTCAGTTCTCCGGTTTTCTTGTTAATATATTTTACTATTTGTCATATGTTTATTACATTTGAAGAGGCGCTCATCCTTTCCGTTATACCGTACATATCAGTAATCGCCCCTACTGCCAGCTTGTCCTGAAGCCCGTAGAAATTTACGCAAGTACCGCATGTGAGTATCTCCGTTCCTTTTTGTTCCAGTTTTTTCAAGTCGTCGACTGTATTCGCGTCATTAGACGTCAAACGGGCGCCAGAATTGAGAAAAATCAAAGATTTTGGAGGCACAGGGAGTTCTGCTAAGGAATAAATAAATCCCTTGATCAGTATTTTCCCAAGTTCCTCCGCTCCTGCGCCCATCGTATCCCTGCTTATAACCACAGTCAGACTATTTGAAACCAAGCCGTCATTCTTGTTTTCCTGTTCATTCTTGTTTTCTTGTTCATTCTCTATTGCCCGTGCTTTCGGCGGGCTTTTTTCGTTTTTATTGATCAAAACCTCGAAATAACCTTCCGGTTTCTCTGAATATGAATAGCCATATTCATATCCTTTTGCCATTTTTTCCAGGTTCTGTACGGCAACGAAGTTATCCACCTTTACCAGAACACTATCTGTATTCTGTTCCGTGAGCGCTTTTTTTGCCTCGATAACAGGTATAGGGCAAGGTTTTCCCAAAACGTCGATTGTTTTCAAGCTATATTCCCCCTCATTCGTATTCTGTATTATTTTGAAAAATTACACTGCGTCATTTTGATTAAGACATGGTTAAAGCATTATGAAAACATAAGAATTTTCTCCTTTCTCTCTACAACCTCGCCAATGATTTTAGCAGCTGGGTCGTCGGCCTGAATTGCCGTCAACAACTCCTCCGCTTGAACGGGGTCAACGCTGATTAATAACCCTCCCGATGTTTGAGGGTCAAAGAGTAATTCTTGTAGGGCAAAAGGCAGACTGTCCACATCGGCTTTGCCCGCAAGATAGTTACGGTTTCTTTGCCCGGCGGCGGTCACAAGGTATTCATCGGCATACTGATATGCTTCTTTAAAATATGGTATTTCGTCTTGATAAAGCAGAATCGATACTTTATCAGACACCATTTCCAAAGCATGCGCTAAAAGCCCGAAGCCTGTTATGTCCGTGCAGGCGCTTATGTTATAACCGCACATTTTTTCGGCGGCATATTTATTGAGCCTTTCCATAGAACTGACAGCTTTTTTAACCGATTCCACACTTGCTGCATCCCCGCGGAGCGCCGCCATAATAATCCCTGTTCCCAGAGGTTTTGTTAAAATCAGTTTATGACCTGCCTCCGGCGTATTATTGCGCAGTATTTTATCGTTTTCGACTATGCCGGTTACCGCCAAGCCGTATTTTGGTTCTTTGTCGTATATAGAATGACCTCCCGCAAGAACGGCGGAAGCTTCCATTGTCTTTTCGGCGCCGCCCTCCAGTATTGCTCTGAGGATGCCAATATCCATAGATTGAGGGAAAAATACAAGGTTTAGAGCTGTTACAGGCTTCCCGCCCATCGCATAAACATCGCTCAGTGCATTTGCCGCTGCAATTCTGCCAAAAGTTTTCGGGTCGTTTACCATCGGCGGAAAAAAATCTGCTGTTGTAACAAGTGAATGTCTGTCGTCTATTTTATAGACGGCTGCATCATCTGACGAATCATAGCCTACTATCAGGTTTTTATCATAAAAAGCCGGCAATCCCTTTAATAATTCCGACAGTTCTCCGGGACTAATTTTCGCTCCGCACCCACCGCTTGTACAACTATCCAAAAGAGAACATATTTTTTGATTTTTTTGCTCCATCAACGCGCTCCTGTCTTTTATTTCAGAATAGGCATACTTCCCGTCAACAGACAGTCTCGAAAACAAACCGATCTCGTCAACAGTTTTCTCCGCCAACACCACAAGCGCCCGCCTGACTACATCTTGATTTACACGAAGGCAAATCCCACAGCCTGCGCTGATCTGAGACGGTAACGGCAGCACTCCGATTTGAAGTCCCTGTTCCAACAAACATTGTTCGGCTTTGATTGCTAAATTTGTATTTTTGAATGTTATTATGTATTCCATATTCGCTAATCCCAAACTCCCTGAGTTTTCTAAGCCCCCTGTGCTTTCCAAGCCCCCAAAGCTTTCTAAGCCCCCTGTGCTTTCTGAGCTCCCTATGATTCCATAGATTTTAAAATATTATCTATCGCGGAAATCCCCCGTTTTATCTCATCTTCCGTATTGAAATACGAGAACGAGAATCTCACCATGCCCAAGTCAACCGTATCGAACTGCTTGTGCAACAGAGGGGCGCAGTGACTTCCGGCGCGCGTCGCGATCCCGTAATTCACCCAAAGCCGTTCCGCCAGTTCTGATGAAGTCAATCCTGCGATGTTCAGGGAAATGATAGGCAACCTGTTTTGTGAGTTAACCGAGCTGCTCGAGATATCCGAGTTACCCGTGGAGAAATCTCCGTAAATCTTAATTCTATCAAGTTTGTCAAGTTTTTTAACACTATCATAAAACACTTTCAAGAGCCGCATTTCTCTTGTATGAATTGCGCTTACCCCTGTTTCGTTTACGAATCGAACGCCTTTTTGTAATCCGTATATACTATGGCTATTGAGTGTCCCCGACTCGAAAATATCCGGCATATCCTTTGACTGAAATGCGTCAAAGCTGTTAACTCCAGCGCCTCCGGTCTTAACGATGTTGAAATCATATTTACCGTTTACAATCACGCCTCCTGTTCCCTGCGGCCCGAACAGGGATTTGTGACCTGTAAAGCAGTAAATGTCCGACATATTTAAATTTACCGCTACTGAGCCGAAGGTTTGAGAAATATCCAAAATCATAGTAACTCCATGCGCTTTGCACATATCGTGAAGCTTTGTTGCGTCCGTGATATTTCCAGTTACGTTTGAGCCATGGACACAAATCAGAAACTTTGTATTCGGCTTTAGCAGTTTCTCAAACGTATCTATCAGCAAATTTCCGCTATTATCACAATTGATGAAACTCAAGTCGCACTCTTTCAGATACAACGGGCGCAAAACAGAATTATGTTCCGTGATTGTCGTAATAACATGGTCACTCTTCTTGACAAGCCCGCCTATTACCAAGTTTAGGCTCTCAGTCGCGGAAGAGGTGAACGCGACGCGGAGCGGGTCGTCAAGCCCTATTAGTTTTGCGATTTCAATGCGGGTATTGTAAATTTCACGAGTCGCGAATAACGCAGAGTCATAAAATGAACGCCCCGCGTTACCGAAATTATTTATTGCATACGCGACGGCATCCGCAACCCCCGGAGGTTTTATCAGTGACGTCGCGCTGTTGTCGAAGTAGATCATATTATATTATCCTTAATTATCTTTAATTATCCCTCATTGTTTTTCTTCCTCGAATATAGAATAATAAATATTACTATCCCCCCTTGTAGAATAAGTCATGTAGCGCTTTTTCGCCAATATGAATTATAAATAAATCAGATTGTATTTATCAGAATTTCAAATATCAGGATTCTATGGCAACTGTTCACGCATAGAGCAGAACGTCATTGCGAGGATCGAAGCGACGTGGCAATCCAGACGTTAATAATGCATCCGGAGCGGATATAAAACTGGATTGCTTCACTCCACTCGCAATGACGACGGGGCTGGCAAACCGTGAACAGTAACATTCTATAAATTCTCGGTGAAATTATCCGTAAATTATCCCTCGCCGATGTGTTGACAAAATATAGAGATGTACTATAATTAAATCAATCGTTTGATTAATTCTCATAGATTTAGAACAGAAAGGAGGTCTTTTTGTGAAGACAACCGAAGTGACTTTTTGGGTGAACGGCATGGAATATGATTTCTCCGTGGGGACCAAGTTCGGCCAGGTTCCGCCCAATGAAACGCTGTCCCGGACGCTGCGCAACCGTTTGGGCTTGACGGGTACAAAAGAGGCGTGCTCCGAAGGGGCGTGCGGTTGCTGCACAGTTATCATGGATGGGGATGCGGCGCCGTCCTGCATGATGCTGACTGTGGACTGCGGCGGAAAGAAAATTACAACTATCGAGGGACTTGCAGACCCGGTGACGGGAGAACTTGATCCGTTGCAGCAGGCTTTTATCGACAGATACGCATTCCAATGCGGATTTTGCACTCCCGGTATCCTTATGACGACCAGGGCTCTTTTGGACAAGAACCCCTCCCCCACCCGCGAAGAGATCGGGGACGCGCTATCAGGTAATTTTTGCCGATGTATCAGCCAGTACCATGTGTTTGAAGCAATCGGCGACATTGTGAAAAAAGGAGGTAAATGAAGTTATGTCAAATCTTCCGGAATACAGATACATCGGAAAAACAAATGTCCCCCGTAAAGACGCCGCGGACATTGTGACGGGTAAAACAGTTTTCCTAGACGATTTTTCAGTGCCCAAAATGCTCATTGGCAAAGTGTTAAAAAGCCCTCACGCGCATGCGAATATCGTTAATATCGATGCGGAAAAAGCACGAAATCTGCCCGGCGTGCGCGCCGTTTTAACATGGAAAGAAGTTGACCAAAGCTGGAAAATGGGTTGGCCTCCACAAAAGCCGATTCTAGGGCCAAAAGTATTCTTTGTCGGCGATTCGGTAGCCCTTGTCGCCGCCGAAACCGAAGAGATAGCCAACGCCGCGCTGGACCTTATTGACGTGGAGTACGAAGTGCTCCCGGCGGTTTTCGACGGGCTTGAGGCGGTTAAAGACGGCGCCCCTCAGCTTTTCCCCGAATTCAAAAACAATATCGTCACTCCGGGTTATTTCCCGATTTTCCAAAAAGACGGCCCTTTTTGGCATTTAATTAAGGGCAATATAGATGAAGGTTTTGAGGAGTGCGCCTATATCGCCGAAGATACAGTTGCGTTTGCAAAAAAGGCGGCGCCTCTGTCGCCTGAACCGCCAGGGACAATCGTCCAATGGGAAGGCGGGCGAAATTTCAGGGTTTGGGTGACGTCTCAAAGCTCATACATATGCAAAATCTTTAATTCATTCACTATTCCCGATTCAGATTGGACGATCTCGACGTTTAATATCGGCGGGAGTTACGGCAATAAGCAGAGCCTCAACGTGCAGGTGTCGTCGGCGGCGCTCCTGTCAATGGCCGCAAATCGGCCAGTCAAACTTTACCAGACAAAGGTCGAGCAGATGGTGGCGTACGAAACCCGCCTTGGAAGCCAAGTCCACGCCAGAATAGGTATGGATAGGGATGGCGTTGTGCGGGCAGTTAAGGCAAAGTGGACCGTGGACGCGGGCGCCCACAGCAATCACACCCAGGGCCAGGTTGGCGTAGGTATAGGCGAGGCTCAACTGGTAATGGCCAAGTGCAAACACTGGGACCTGGACACGGAACTGGTCGTGACCAATAAATGCCCCGCAGGTATTGTGCGCGGCTACGGCGGGCAGGAATTGAACAGTTGCCTGTCGCTGCTTATGGGCAGGACAATGGAAGCCGGCGGGCTTGACCCCGTCGAGGTATATAAGAGAAACTACGCGTGCGACGGAGACGAGTTGACCTGGCGCGACGGCCGCAACTGGAGAATACATTCCGTAAATTATGTCAAAGCAATAGAAGAAACAGCCGCAAAATTCGAGTGGGATAAAAAGTGGAAAGGCTGGGGCGTGCCGACGTGGAAGTCCCCGGACGGCAAGAAACTTCGCGGAGTCGGCTGCGGCATTATCGGAAACTGCGATGTTGGCGAAGACAGTACGGAGGCTTATGTTCGGGTCTCTCCGGATATTGCCGGTGAGAAAGCCCACGTAATCATGCAGTGTAACGTCACGGAATCAGGAATGGGACAGAGGAGCAACCTGGCTAAGATGGTCGCAGAGGTATTGAACGTCCCATATGAATCAGTTGCGCTCACTCCCCCTGACACTTCGATCAACCCCACCGGCTTCGGCCTGTGCGGATCCCGCGGAACGATCACATACGGGCGCGCCGTCACAAGCGCCGCCGAAGATGTGAAACAGCAATTGTTCAAACTCGCAGGCCCCCATCTCGGCGTACCCGTCGAGGCAATGGCGCTCGAGAATTTCTGCGTAGTCAATAGATCCCGTCCCGGAAAATTTGTTTCATGGAAACAGCTTATCCCTCCGGATTTGACACTGACAGGTTACGGCGCGCATTTGGAGAATTTTTCCACTCCGAACTTCTGTATTGTATTTGTTGAGGCCGAAGTTGATACGGAGACCGGGAAAACTACTGTCGTAAATATGACCAGCGGTACCGACGCCGGACAGGTGATAGACCCTGCGGCGCTTGAAATGCAATTCCACGGGGGCATTGGCGCGGCAAGTCTTGACACGGCTCTGTTTGAAGAGAACATTGTAGACCCTGTGACCGGGCGGCAATTGACCTTTAATATGCTTGAGTATAAATGGCGGCCATTTAATGAGTTCCCGGAGTTTAAAACAGTCATGCTGAGCTCTCAATTCGATACTTTTAAATTTAAAGCCGTGGGCGTTGGTGAAATCACCGGCGGCGCAGCCGCAAGCGCCTGCATGCAGGCAATTTCCAACGCAATCGGAACGAAAGTGGAGGAATACCCCGCTACTCCCGCTGTTGTCTTAAAAGCACTTAATAAACTGTAAGGAGGATGAATAAGCATGAAATACTTTGAGCATGAACACGCCGGCAGCTTTGAGGAAGCTAGCGAATTATTGCAATCAGGACATTCCGGACAATTCGGGCAATCAGGGCTATCTGCGAAAGCGGGGCTATCTGGGCAATCTGCGCAGGCGGGTCAATCTGCGCAGACGGGTCAATCTGCGCAAGCAGGGCTATCCGGGCAATCAGGACTGTCTGGGCTATCTGCGCAAGCGGCGCCATCTGCGCAAGCAGGGCAAGCCGTGCTGTCCGAGCTATCTGCGCAAGCATGGCAAGCCGTGCAAGCAGGGCAAGCTGCGCAAGCGGTGCATTCCGGGCAATCCGGCAAAAAAGCTGTGATAATGGCGGGCGGAACCGACCTGCTTGGCGTCCTCAAGGACGACATACTACCAGATTATCCCAAAATGGTTGTGGATATCAAAACAATTCCACATGACAATCCGATTTCTATAAATAACGGAACGTTAAGCATCAGCGCATTAACAAAACTGAAAGACGCAGCGGAGTCCGAAACCGTCAAAAAATACGCCCCGGCTTTGGCTGAAGCTATAAAGACTGTCGCAACCCCTCTCGTGCGTAATTTGGGCACTGTCGGCGGCAATATATGCCAGGACGTCCGCTGCTGGTTCTACCGTTACCCTCATGAGGGCGGAGGCAGGATGTTGTGCTCCCGCAAGGGCGGCGACGTATGTTACGCGCTGCAGGGCGACAACAGATACCATTCGGTTTTTGGAGGGATGAAGGCGCATGTCACGCCCTGTATTCAAAAATGTCCCGCAGCTACTGATATTCCGGGATACATGGAGCAGATACGCAAAGGGAACCTGGAGGGCGCCGCCCATATGATAATGAAGGTAAACCCAATGCCCATGATAACGGCGAGAGTATGCGCCCATTTCTGCCATGACGCGTGCAACCGGGCCTGCACTGACGAAAACGTCAATATCGGAGGCGTAGAACGCGCGCTGGGAGATTATATCATCGAATACAGCGAATTTTTCTTTGCACCGCCGGAGGAGCTGACCGGAAAATCGATAGCGGTAATCGGATCCGGGCCTTCCGGTTTGGCTGCGGCATATTACCAGCGCAAAGCCGGAAATGAAGTCACAGTCTTTGACAACATGCCGGAAGCGGGCGGGATGCTTATGTATACCATTCCCGCATACAGGCTGCCTAAAGACCTTGTCCGCAAATACATCGCGATCCTCGAAAAAATGGGCGTCAAATTTGAATGCAACACGCAAATTGGAAAAGACGTGGCGCCTACTGAGTTGGAGCAGAAATTCGACAGCGTCTTTTATGCCACTGGCGCCTGGAAACGTCCGGTTATCGGCATCGCCGGCGAAGAGCTGACCGAATTTGGCCTCGATTTCCTCATCGAGGTCAACAAATGGATGAAGGGGAAAATCGGCACAGAGGTATTAGTGACCGGCGGCGGCAACGTCGCCATGGATGTGGCTATAACAGCAAAGCGGCTGGGCGCCAGAAAAGTTACGATGGCCTGCCTCGAACCGCTGGACAGGATGCCTGCCAGCAGTGAGGAGATAGCGCGTGCAAAAGAAGAAGGCGTCGTAATAATGCCCTCATGGGGACTTGTCGGGGTTGTCGAAGAAGGCGGCGCCGTCAAGGGTATGGAGTTGAAACGCTGTACAAGCGTATGGGATGAAAAAGGCGTATTCGACCCTCAGTACGACGATAGCGAGCGTATTGTGGTCAATGCCGAATCAATTCTGATGGCAGTCGGTCAACAGGTGGATTTGTCGTTCCTGGATGAAAAATACCAGATACAGCTCAACAAGCGGGGGCTTATCGACGTAGTAGAAGATACGGGTATGACGTCCAGGCCCGGCGTATTTGCGGGCGGTGACGCAATAACCGGCCCTGCTACTGTTATAGATTCCATCGCAACCGGGCACAGAGCGTCTAACGGTATGCTGCGGTATTTAGGCTTGCGCGGCGCGGCTGGCTCGGGTTCGGCAGGCGCTGCCGGAGCAGGCGCGGCTGGCACGGGTTCGGCGGGCGCTGTTGGCGCCGGAGCTGATGCTGGAGTG
>JGI24702J35022_10000085_pt1 | contig 41751 bp, 34 predicted proteins | sample TergutTh196P4_FD_35022 | JGI IMG/M metagenome (IMG submission 35022) | reverse complement strand
TTTTCCGCAGCGCTGTCTGGATATACGCAGGGGCGGGACTATTTCACCTTCACGGCTTGCGGTTTTCCCAGGGTACGTTTTTCTTGAGCTCGGCGAGGATGACAATATACTTCGTTACCAGTGGGCTTTCCGCAGAACAGAAGGGTTCTATCGTTTTTTGCGATCAAACCAGGATATCGCGCCCCTTCAAAGGCGGGATCTGGAACTCGTTCTTCACTTCATTAAAAGTGTCGGACCCCTGGCAGGAAAGTCCAAAGTGTATTTTGATGAGAATTCCCGCATTGTAGTAATTTCCGGCCCGCTTTCTGGTTTGGAGGGAAGAATTATAAAGGTCGATAAAAGAAAAGGAAGGGCAAAGATAAAACTTGACCTATACGGCGATTCATTCTGCATAGACCTCGCGTTTGAGGTTCTGGTGAAAGCCCGTGACTATTGAGCCCGTTGCACAGGCTCTTGCAGTTTCTCGCCCTACGGACGCGGCACATATGCCGGCGAAACACGCATTTTTTTAAGGTGAAAAGCGATGCCAATATTTAAATCGGGCCGTCTTTACATAATCGGGGCGGGATTTGCCGGCCTTACCCTGGCAAACGAAATAAAGTCAAAGGGAATTTTTGGAGAGGTAGTCGCTTTCCTGGACGACGATCCGGACAAGATTGGCCGCCGTATGGATAATATCCCCGTATTGGGCCCCATCAGGGACGTAGCCCGGCTCCTCCGGCTTCATACAGGCGATGAGGCAATAATAGCGATTCCAAGCGCCGGCAGGGAATACCTTGAAGGGCTGTACAAAATCTTAAAAACAGCGGGCTTCGAGAGAATCCGCATCCTGCCGGGCATCTCCCAGATAATTGACGGTGAAGCCCACCTCATTCAAACCCGTTCAATTGACCCTCAAGACCTTCTTGGGCGCACCCCGGTGGCGGTGAATCTGCGCCAAAGCCTTAACTACCTAAGGGGCAAACGGGTTATCGTCACAGGGGCGGGTGGTTCAATCGGCAGTGAAATTTCCAGACAACTCCTTTCGGCGGGGGTGTCTCGGCTTTATCTTTTCGGTCATGGGGAAAATTCCATCTACCAAATCGACAAGGAACTAAAGATACTACAAGAGGAGGGAGTGGGCGAAAAAACCGTCCTTGTGCCCATAATCGGCGACCTAAAAGACAGGGATTACATGGACTGGATACTTGCCCATATAAACGCTGATGTGATTTTCCACACTGCCGCATACAAGCACGTGCCTATGATGGAAGAAAACCCTGTAGCGGCTATCGAAAACAACCTCTTTGGTACGGGCAATCTCATCGCTACGGCAAAGGCCCACAGGATAAAGCGCTTTGTCCATATCACCACCGATAAAGCAGTGGAACCGGTTTCCGTGTACGGGGTTTCCAAATTCCTCTGCGAGGGCCTGGTCCTTGAAGCTGCAAAGGACACTGACGCTTCTTCTTTCATGGTCGTGCGCTTCGGGAATGTCCTGGGTTCTCGGGGCTCCATCATGCCGCTGCTCCAGAAACAGATTGAAAAGGGGGGGCCCGTGACCCTAACGCACCCGGAAATGCGCCGCTGGTTCATGACCATCCCCGAAGCATGCTCCCTGGTCCTAAAGGCCGGCGGCGTGGGCGAAAACGGCAACCTCTACCTCCTTGACATGGGGGAACCGGTTAAGATTCGCGACCTTGCCGAGCAGATGATCCGCTTCTACGGACTTGAACCGGAAGAGGACATCAAAATTGAATACATAGGGCTCAGGCCCGGGGAAAGGCTCCACGAAAAGCTTGTATGGGATTCCGAAGTTCCAAGCACAACAGATTTTGACCGCATCCTCAAAGTTGACCGCAATGAACCTTCAAGGATAAACATCAAAGCAATCATGGAAAAGCTAAGACCTATATGCAGATATGATCCCCTGCATTCCGAAAAATACCGGGACGGAGATCTTTTGAAAAGCATACTGCGCGAGCACATTCAGAGCTACGCCACGACTGCCCCCGACCAGACCACAACCCTCGGCAGGATTGGAAGATAAAAATGGAAACAATACCTTTTGCCAAACCATTCATCGGAAAGGAAGAGGAAGAAGCCGTCCTGGCCGTGCTTCGCTCCGGCTGGCTTACCACAGGAAAAGAAACGCTGGGATTTGAAAAGGATTTTGATGAATTTTTGAGGGAACCATTCCGCGGGAAAGACATCAGGGAAGAACCCATCTATTGCATTGCGGTGAATTCCGCAACCAGCGGCCTTCACCTTGCCCTTGAAGCGATAGGAATAAAACAGGGGGATCTCGTTCTCCTTCCTTCCATGACCTTTACATCAACGGCAGGGGTGATCCGTTACCTGGGAGCGGAACCTGTTTTCGTGGATGTTTCCAGCGGCGGCTTTCATATTGATCCCGCCGCCCTGGAATGCACCCTGGAACGGCTTGAAAAGGGAAAAGCCAGGGCGCTAATTCCCGTCCACTACGGCGGCCTTCCCTGCGACATGGACGCAATTGTCCCGATGGCGGAAAAGTACGGCCTTAAAATAATCGAAGACGCTGCGCATTCCTTTCCTTCGTTTATTCCCTCCAGCGACCACCCGCCCGGCCGCTGGGCGGGCTTAATCGGGGACGTGGGCGTTTTTTCGTTCTATGCTACCAAAACCATCACCACGGGCGAAGGCGGCATGGTCGTGACCCGCGACAAAGCAATCGCGGACAGGGTAAAGATCATGCGGTCGCATGGCATTGACAGGAGCGTCTGGAACCGATACACGGACGTTAAAGCTTCCTGGTACTACGAGGTTGTAGCGCCTGGTTTTAAGTACAATATCCCGGACATACTCTCCGCCCTGGGAAGGGTGCAGCTCCGCCGGGCAAAAGAATTCCTCTCTATGCGTGAAAACATTGCCCGCCGTTACGACGAAGCATTCGCGGGATCTTACGATGAGGGCAGCCCTTTTCTTACACCCCCCACCGGCCCAGGCGACGCGCACCACCTTTACCCGCTCAGGCTAAAAACAGAAAAACTCTCAATATGCCGGAATGTTTTTGCCGAAAAAATTCAGGAACAGGGCGTCGGAATTTCAGTACACTTTATACCCCTCCACACCATGCCCTATTACAAAGAGCGCTATTCTTTTAAAGACGGTGATTTCCCCGAAACGCTCAAAAGTTTCAGCCAGACCATAACACTGCCCATATGGCCAGGCATGACGGAAGCCCAGGTTAGCCGGGTAATTACTGTGGTCAAATCCCTGGCTTCGGAATATACTGTGAAATGAGGGAATGCTGAGTTAAAGGAAAATGAATTGAGGGATAATTGAATTGAAAGACCCGGCAGAGTTCATTACAGATATGTCTGTTTGGGGCATGATTCATGCCCTGACAATTCGTTCGCCTATTGCCAAGGGCAGCCTTAAGGAAATAAAATGCCCGAAGCTGCCTGCATCTTATCATCTTATCACGGCAAAACAAATACCGGGTGAAAACAGACTTGCCGATTTTCCCATTCCTGTTTTAGCTGGGAAAGAACTTTCCTATGCTGGCCAGCCTGTGGCAATCCTCGCGGGGCCGGAAAAGTCGGTGCTTGAGGATCTTGCTTCAGGCATTGCAATAAACACCGAAGAAGAAAAAGCCTGCTTTTCCATAACATCGAACGATCCCGGCGACATAGTAGTCATCAGGGACATCATTATGGGGGATCCGGACATGGCCCTGGGGGAAGGCGGGATTATCGTTTCAGGGAATTACATTACGGAAATCCAGGAGCACTGGTACTCAGAACCCCATGGCGCGCTTGCTGTTCCTTTTTCTGACAAGGGGAAAAAAACAGAGGAGACATTAACGGTTTACACTTCAACCCAATGGCCTTACCATGTGAAGCATTCCATAGCAGGGGTTTTGGGATGGGATGAAGGAAGGGTAACCGTTACACCAACCCTTATGACGGTGCACTTGGACGGGAAACTATGGTACCCCTCCCTTGTGTCATGCCACGCTGCCCTTGCTGCAATGGCAACGAGGAAACCAGTTAAGCTGATGCTAAGGCGGGAAGAGGATTTCATGTATTCCCCAAAGAGGAATAAGGCGGAAATACAGATGTGCAGCACACTTGGGGATAACGGCGACATTCACGGTTCAATAATACAGGTGCAGCTTGACCTCGGATCGGAAGGCGTTTTTGAAAATGAGATAATGGACCAAACTTGCCTTGGTGCCCTGGGAACATGTCACCATGACACGTTTAAAGTGGACGGCACAGGGATACGCACCAATATCCCTCCACAGGGGCCCATGGCCGGCTTTGGGCTTTCGCAGGGCTTTTTTGCCGCCGAGCGTCATTTTTCCCGCATCGCCGATTACATTGGACAGGATCCGGCGGAATGGCGAAAGATCAATTCCCTAAAAAAAAATCAAAGCCTTGCCATTGGCATCCCCATAAAAGATCCTGTGCCCCTTGTGGAATTGATTGACGCTGCTGCGTCCATGGGCGACTACTACCGGAAGTGGGCATCTTACGAACTTTTAAGGAAACGCCGCAGGGGCGAAAAATGGGAATTCGCAAGCACCCCGCTGCGGGGCATCGGAATAGCCACAGCCTGGCAGGGCAATGGCTTTCTTAACAACGATGAGGCGGAAAATGGCAATTATTCAGTGGAAATAACCCTTGAAAAGGACGGCTTCCTGGAAATAAAGAGCAGCCTGATTTCTTCCGGCGCAAGGTACATGGATACCTGGCAGAATCTGGCACAGGATATTTTAGGGGTGGACCCCCCACTGGTAAGGCTCACAAGCAATACCGGGGAAGCGCCGGATTCCGGGCCCGGAACCCTCTCAAGAAATATCAGTTCAGTTACGAGGTTAGTGGAACAATGCCTTACCGCTATCCGCAAGATGCGCTTCAGGAATCCACTGCCCATAACAGTCAGGCGTTCGATAAAAGCCGGCACGATGCCCGGGTGGGATCCGGAAAGGAATATAGAACCATATGCCTATGCCCACCCAGCCTGGGGTGCCGTTGTTACCGAAATAGAAATCGATCCCCAGTCACTTGATCCGAATATCCGTGGAATTTGGCTGTCTGTGGAGGGAGGCAGAATCCTAAACGAAAGCCGTGCCCGCCGCACCCTGCACACAGCCGTTATTCAGGCCCTCGGCTGGACCTGCCGTGAACAGCTCCGCTATGAGGAAGGCAAGATACCCATTGAATGCTACCGTTACTACGATATTCCTACCCCGGAAAGTATTCCCCCAATAAAGGTAGATTTTTTAAAGAGCGGTGCCTTGCATCATAAAGGGATCGGGGAATTGCCCTTTTCCTGTGTCCCTGCGGCTTACGTTCAGGCAGTCTCGCAGGCAATGGATTACCATTTTGAGAAAATTCCCCTGAATGTCCAGGATATATGGGACGTCTGGAAGCTGAAACAAATGGAGGCTTCTAAATGAACCTCGGATTCATCCTTAACGGCGATGATGTTGCTGTGAACTCCGACCCAGAAAACAGGCTTGTTGATATACTCAGGGAAACATTCAACCTTACCGGAACCAAGGGTTGCTGTTATACCGGGACATGTGGAAACTGCCAAATCATCTTCAACGGGGTCATTGTTAAGTCCTGCCTTATTCCGGCTTTTAAGATCCGCAACTGCGAGATCATCACCATTGAGGGGTTTTCTCAAACCGATGAATACCAGGATATTGTTCAGGGCTTTTCAGAAGTGGGGCTAGAAAACTGCGGCATCTGCAATACAGCCAAAATTCTGGCAACGGAGGCCCTACTGGGCAGAAATCAGCAGCCTTCGAGAGAGGAAATCCTAATAGCGTTCCGAGGCGTAAGGTGCCGTTGCACTGAACCGGAGGAGCTAGTGCAGGGGGTTTTGGCGGTATACGAATACCGGAGGCGGAGGCTTTATGGCCGCTCCTCCTAGCCAGGTTTTTTATCCTTCAGGCTTCCAGGAACTTTTTTCGACCTGGAAAGATTTTGGCTCTCAGAATGAAAGCGGTGATACAGCGCTTTATGCCGGAGGAACCGGGCTTCTAAAGCATCAAACCAGCCGGATCCCTGTATTTCCGCGAAATATTATTTCCCTGGAAAAAATCCCGGAACTGTATAAAATCAGCCGTACAGAACGCTACATTGAAATAGGCTGCATGGTTAAATTGAGCCAGATCTTGAACATGGGCAAGATAATTCCCGAGGGCCTAACCCGCTGCCTTGAACTAATTGCCGACCCACAGCTTCGCAACCAGGCAACGATAGGGGGAAATATATGTTTCCCCTCCCGAAGGCTGGACGCATCCGCCCCAATGATCGCCTTGGATGCCCAATACGAACTGCGGACAGCACAGGCGGCCAGGTGGATTCAAGCATCCAGGTTTTCTTCCCTTCCTGGCCCGCCTAGTTTGGCAGCCCGTGAACTCCTGACCCGCATCAGGGTTCCCCTTGAGCCATGGTCATTCACCCGGTACTCCAAATTCAACATCACAGGCAGCAGCGAAATTGGAGGGGGAATCCTCTTTATCATGAGGAACCAGAAGGACATTCTTACCGATATCCGGGTTATCTATACCGGTAAGGCCATTTTAAGGGAAAAAAACAGCGAATCAATGCTGGCAGGCAAGCATTTGCCCCTCGACAAAAAAGACGCCCTTGCCTTTGTAGACAACTGGAGAGCCTACCTTCAAGGGCTTGAGGACGACGAGAAATCAATATTTCCGGGTGAAGACAGCATTTTCAGGCCGGAACTGATAAAGGCCAGGATTCTGCAGTTTATCGAATCCACTTTGATGAATATTTCTGATTAATTTTAATCGTTTTTCCTCATTTTTATTGAATAATCCGCGGTTTTCCTGTATCATATCCCTATAGAATTATAACCATGTGAGGTTTTGCATATAATGTTGGATATCGGTCTTGTCCACCGGATTGAATATGAGCTTGAAAACGACCGATCCGAACCCGTTGTCATAGCCGAAGCGCCGGGCCGCCTTCACTATTTGGGTGAGCATGGCGAATTAAGGGCAGGATTATTCCTTTCTTCCGCAATTGACAGGTACATTCGTGTCGCCGTAAGCGCCCGGAAAGACAATTCCCTGCGTTTTTACGCCGCAGATCTTGGGGAACGCAAGAGGACTACCCTTGTAAATTTAAGATACAAGAGGGAAGACCGCTGGGCAAACTACATAAAAGTGGCTATTCATATGTTTTCGGAACTTGGCTTGCCGGTCAAGGGCCTTAACTTCACAATAATGGGTGATATCCCCCAGCAAGTCGGGCTCGCATCCTCTTCGGCCATAGAGGCCGCTGCAGTCATCACCCTGAAAGGGTTTTTTCATGTCAATATCCCTGACAGGGATCTCTTGTTTCGTCTCACAGCATCAAAAGCTGCGTTTTTTGGCGCTGCATGCAGCCCGGTCGATTACCTAATCGCATTTTCCGCCAAAAAGGATCAGTTCCTTGTGGTAGACGAATCGGGCCTTAAGGTTAAGCGCCTCAAATCGCCCCTGGGAAAGTTCAAGCTAATCCTAATGGATTCGCGGGTTCCAAGAATGGGCGTGGACGAAGAGCTAAAACAGCGTCAGACAGACATAAAAAAAGGTCTGGATATCCTTTCCAAAAAGAAGCAGGGGATGAGTTTCCGCGATTATGCGGCGACGGATCTAGTGGAATCAATGGGAAACCTGCCGGAAGAGATCCGCAGGAGGAGCCTGCACATAGTTCAGGAAATACGCCGGGTCAATGACGCTGATGAATCGCTAAAACGGGGTGATTTTTCCACTTTCACCAAAATTATCAGCCATTCTCATGAAAGCCTGCGAGACCTTTACGAAGTATCCTGCCCGGAAATAGACTGGCTTGTAAAACGTGCACTAGAACAGGATGGGGTTTTGGCATCCAGGATGACCGGCCAGGGTTTCGGGGGCTGCACTTACACCTTTATTCGGGAAGACGCTGTAGAGGAATACAAAAAGCGCCTTGAGGACTACGAAAGGATCTTCGGGTTTCACCCAGTCATCTACGAGATGAAAATCGCTTCAGGGTGCAGGCTTATTTCCGGATCGGGGAGGGAAAAAACTGAAAAAAAGCATTCAGTAAAGGCAGGGGAACCCTCAACGGGCCCAAAGGGCGAAGTTTCCTTAGCAGTTTCCAAAGCGCATAAAGCCGACAGCCGGAGCATCCTGAGTTAGGCCATGAACATACTCCTGACCAATGATGACGGGATCAATTCCGACGGGTTGCAAAAACTGGCCAAAGCGTTGCGTTCAGGCGGAAAACACAAGGTTACGATAATCGCGCCGGATACGAACCGTTCCGGAATTTCCCACGCACTTTCAATTTTGAACAATCCGGTGAAACTGTCGCATCTGGCGGAAGACACCTGGTGCTGCAATGGGTTCCCCGCCGAATGCATCATAGTTGGACTCAAAAATGTGCTTTCGCATATGCCCGATCTTATTCTCTCCGGAATTAACCATGGGGCCAATCTGGGTACCGACATCATTTATTCCGGAACCGCAGCCGCAGCACGCCAGGCCAGCCTGGCCGGCGTTCCAGGTATTGCCCTATCTTTGGCGGGCAGCAATAATTACTATTGGGATATGGCGGTTTCCTGGGCGGTGAATCACCTTGATAAACTCATTGCGTACTGGAAGGAAAACACATTTGTAAATGTCAACATCCCAAATATCCAAAAGGGGCCTTTGGGCATTATTACAACCTGGCCTGCCGTAAAAACTTACAACGATACGATCACTGCAATGAATTCCCGGGACGGCAGCCTTTACTGCTTTTTGGAAGCAGGGGAAGAAAATACAATTTACGAATCCGGTTCCGACTGTGATGTCGTCTCCAGGGATTTTGTTTCGGTAAGCCCTGTGTATAATTTCCCGGCGATTGTCAGGGACATGTGTCCCAGCGCACCGGAATACGCTGCTGTTTCCGCGAGGGGCGGGAAAGGGGAATAGGGCATGGAAGAAGCATCCGGCTCTTTAAATGAGGGGATCAGGCTGTACCGTCTCAAGCGCTGGGATTTGGCCCTTGCGGAACTTCTTTCCGTCAAAACAGACCGTTCAAGCCCGGAAGACAATATTGAACTCGCCTATTACCTGGGCCTTTGTTACACGAAAATGGAACGCTACGACGATGCCCTTTTGTATTTGGAACAGGTGGTTACATCCGGCCAGGATCTTTTACGTATTTACCAGTGCCGGATGACATTGGCTTACATCTACGCTATAACCAAGCGCTCCAAAATGGCGGAATTTGAACTTAAGCGCCTGGCCTCAAGCGGTTTTGAATCGGCCCAGCTCTACACTACCTTGGCCTATGCCGCATGGGCACAGAAGCATTACAAGCAGTCGGTAGATTATTACGAAAAAGCGCTGGATTTGGACGAGAATAACGCAACCGCCCTTAACGGCCTTGGCTTTGTGCTGGTTGATACCGACATGGATCCTTTCCGGGGACTCCGGTGCTGCAGAAAAGCGGTTGACCTTAAACCGCAGAATCCGGCATACCTTGACTCGCTGGGCTGGGCCTACTTCAAAAATGGGGAATTGCTTGAAGCCAGAACCTGGCTGCGCCGGGCCATGGAAGCTGCCCCCAACAGAAAAGAAATCAAAGAGCACTTTAAAACCGTTACGGGGGAAAGATGAAAATTTTAAACGCGAGGGCTTTCCCCCGGATTTTCCTTTTCGCGTTATGTTTTTTTAACTTTTCCAAAACTATTTTTGTAACAGCACAACAGCAGCCAGACCTTCCTGGCTTTGGGGTTTCTGACCTTGATGCCGTCCACGCCAGGGAGGAATTCCGTATAGGCGTACAGGCATATAACCGCTTTTATTATAACGAAGCCATCCGTTCCTTTGAACGCGCCCTTTCATTCCGGCCCGGTGAACCCCTGATTCTGGACTGGCTTGGAAAAGCCTATTATCGTTCTGGCATTGAAAGCGCTGCTTTCATGGTCTGGCAAAACGCCGTTGACATTTACGGCATCAACTCAGGGTCGGGGATGCTCATCGCAAGCAGGATGTTGACCCTGCGGAACCGCCGAAGCCTTATCCCGGTGCCTGATGACGATGTCCGCTACGTGGAATCAGGCAGATACCCCGGCAAAAGCAACGATACGGTTTTATACCGGCAGCCCTCGTCGGTGCTGGCTTTGAACGACGGCTCCGCCTGGGTGGTTGCCTACGGAAGCAACGAAATCGTGCGCATTGACCCAAACGGCATTATCCGTGAAAGGCATAGAGGCCCATTAAACGGTTTTGACAGGCCCTACGATCTTGTAAAGGGCCCCGAAGGGAACCTTTACCTCTCTGAGTTCCGGGGGAACAGGGCATCCATCCGTCCTTTCCCCCCAGGGAGATTGGCGCTACTACATTGGCGGAAGGGGGCAGGGGCCTGGCCAGTTTGTAGGGCCGCAAAACCTAACTGTGGACGAAGAAGGCTATCTTTATGTAGTGGATTACGGGAACAGGCGCATTTCAAAATTCGATCCTTCGGGGACTTTTATCCTTTCCTTTGGCATCCGAAAAGACGGTTTCCAGGGCTTTGTCTCCCCAACCGGCATCGCGGCAAGGAACGGCAGGATATACGCCGCCGACAGCCTTCTTAAGCAGATATTCATCTTCGACCGTAACGGGGCATACCTTGGCCCATTGCTCCATGAAAGCCTCTCTTCCCCCGAAAGCCTCCGCTGCCTTTCGGACGGGAAGCTCCTTGCCGTGGATGGAAACAGAATCCTCCTCATCGATCCCGAAACAGCCATAATCCGGGAACTTGGTTCTATGGGGAGGTCAGGAAACGTGAGGATTACAGGGGCGGAAATGGACATGAACGGCAATGTGCTTGCGGCCGACTTTAACAACGGTGAAGTGGCAATCCTGACCCGTATTGACGACATGGCATCCGGCTTATTTGTGGAAATTACCAGGATCGTTACAGACGATTTCCCGCTAGTTTCGGTGGAACTGGAGGTGACTGACAGGCTCCGCCGTCCGGTGGCCGGCCTCGATCAAAGGAATTTCCTCTTAAGCGAAGGGGGGCAGGCAGTCAGCGAACAAAATTTAATTTCCTCCTACTACCGGTCGGAGAACACGGATCTTTCAATTCTCCTGGAGCGCTCCCCCGCAACCCTCCCCTATAGGGATGATTTCATAACCGCGATCAGGGACATCGATGCGGCGGGCGCTCTTGTTTCGGTAATCTCGGCCGGGGAACAGCCTATGAGGGAAAATCCGGCCGCGTCAGGCGCTACTCAAGCAGCGAGGCTTACGGCAGTTGCCAGGGGCAGCACTGAAGCCTTTTCCAGCCGCTGGCGTTTTGATCTGGGCCTGCGCCTCGCAGCTACGGACCTCCTGGCCGGGGAAAAGAAGCGGGCTGTTGTTTTTGTGGGAGCGGGGCTTGCCCCAGGCGCTTCAAGCAGTCTTGGAAGCTTTGAGCAGTACAGCCTTTCCGAACTTGCTGCGTACCTTTCAAATAATAACATTGTTTTCTATGCCGTCATGTTAGGCAGCGGTGTACCGGGCGGGGATATTCGCTACCTATGCGAAGAAACTGGTGGCCGCTATCTTTCCCTTTACAGGGAGGAGGGCATAACGGGCGAAATAAGGAGCCTCAGGGAAAAATCATCGGGTGTCTATGTACTGAACTACCGGTCTCATCTGCCAACGGATTTCGGAAGGGAATATCTCCCGCTTGAAGCAGAAGTGTACCTTATGGAAAGATCCGGCAGGGACAGTACCGGTTACTTCCCTCCCCTTGAATAAAAGGCAAATATTCTTTTAAATAATGAAGCATAAAACAAATATCCCCTTGAACAAATAAGCAAAAAACAAATATCTTTTTGTATAAAGAAGCAAATATCCTCTTGAACAAAAAAGCAAAAAATGGTTATAAACCGGAGTAGTGAAATGTTGCGATTGTTGTTTTCGCAATCTATATTTGTATGGGGGGATCCAATGGCATATAAATGGGATTCAAGCCTGGAAACGGGCTATGAAAAAGTCGACAACCAGCATAAACAGCTCATCGCCGCAGTCAACAACCTTATGGACGCAAGCCTGAACGGGAGAGGCGATGCCGCAGTGATGGAAACCCTTGATTTTCTGACCGGCTATGCAGTCAAGCATTTTGCCGATGAGGAACAACTAATGGTCGATTACGATTACATGGATTACCTTATGCACAAAAGGCTCCATGACGATTTCAAGGGAACTGTGGAGGAAATGACACAGCGGGTTATTAAAGAAGGGCCGACAATGGAATTGATTGACGTTGTGAGTTCAACAATTGGTGCATGGCTTTTAAACCATATAAAAGGCGACGATTTCCGGATGGCAGCTTTCGTAAAAGCCGCAGACGCCAAAGCCGCATCTAGGGATTAGGTAGTCGGGAGTTGGGAGTAGGGAATGAGCAAAAAACGACTTCCCTTGTTTCCAGGGCTTCTTCGATTAAGGATGTTGCATCCAATTTCTCGTAAAGTTTCCCGGCTTCAACAGGGTCTCCCCTAAGCACCGGATGTGGGGGGCTGAAAAGGATGCAGCAGTCCTCGTATGGAAGAATTGAGGTTTCGTAGGTCCCGATATTTTCCGCAATGGCGATTATTTCTTCCTTGTTCATGCCGATGAGGGGACGCAGCATCACAAGGTTAATCCTGCTCTGGATGCAGGTTATGTTTTCTATTGTCTGGCTTGCCACCTGTGAAAGGCTTTCCCCGCTTATTAGGCATTTATCCCCCAGGCTAGCGCTGAGCTTTTCGGCACATTCGAGCATGGCCATCCGGAGCAGAATTGTCCTCCATGCTTCCGGCACCCTCTCCTTTATCCTTACCTGGACAGGCGTAAAGCCTACGACGAAAAGGCGTATGCCCTGGGCATAAGCCCCCAGTATTTCCGCCAGCTTAATGGCCTTTTTCCTGGCTTCATCCGAAGTATACGGAAAAGCGTGAAAATAAACCGCATCAAGTGCCATGCCCCTGGACGCCATCATGTAGCCGGCCACGGGCGAATCGATGCCGCCAGAGAGGAGGAGGAGGCCCCTGCCGGCGCTTCCAACCGGAAGCCCCCTTCTTCCCGCATGGACGTTTGCGTAAATATACGCTTTTTCGCGAATTTCAACTTCGATTACCGCATCAGGCTTACGGACATCCACCCTGAAAAGCGGGATTTCCTTTTGCACCGCTTCCCCAGCCATGCAGCGGATTTTGTAAGAGTCAAAGGGAAAACTCTTGTCAGTTCTGCGCCCTTCAATTTTGAAGGACCTAATCCCCTTGTTCCAAAGCTGTCTGGCTTCTTCCACGCAGGCGGCGGTCACTTTTTCAATTTCCTTTTCAGTGATCCTGGTCTTTGCCCAGCCGGAAATACCGATTAGGCGACCGAGGGCGTCTTCGGTTTTACCTTCCATGCCATCAGGGCAGTCAACAAAATAACGGCCGCTGCGCACAAAGATGCTGGCACCGGTTCCTTTTAAGAGGTCCGCCAGGTTCTTACGGAGGATCTTTTCAAAACCCCTGCGGTTGCCACCTTTGAGCGTCAGTTCTCCCGGTTTTATTAGATAGCTGCTCACGGTCACAGGAAAGACAGCACCTTTTCGATGCCCGCCAAAAGGGCATCAAAGTCGGCGGTATCCGTGGTCCAGCCTTGGGAAATCCTTAAGCCCTCAAGCCTGGTACGTTCGTCCACACCCATTGCCGCAAGCACAGGCCTCTCAGCGCTATTTGAGGAGCATGCAGAACCCGTTGAAACGGCAATACCCTCATTGTCCAGGGCGCGGGCCATTACAGGCCCCGGCACACCGCGAAACCTCACCTGGATAATCCAGGGGGAAAAACGGGGGTCTTCCTCTGTCCTATCCTCCGGGATGACGGTACAACGGCCTATTTTATTAAGTTCCCCGATAAGGTACTTAAAGCGTATGGCTGCCTTTCCGTTCTCAGTCCTTACGATTTCAGGGCTAGCCCTGCGTTCAAGAAGGTCCGCGAAGGCAACTGCGCCAGCGGTGTTTTCAGTGCCGGGGCGGATACCCCCTTCCTGTCCGCCTCCGGCATAAAAACCATCCAGCTTCTTTTTAAGGTACAATAGCCCTATGCCCCTTTGTCCCCCCAGTTTATGGGCACTGAACGAAGCAGAATCAATGCCACCGATGTCAATTGGGACCTTGCCCAAAGCCTGCACCATATCGCAGTGAAGGTGAACAGGAAGCCCCGTTCTTGCCTCCTGCGATCTGAGCAAGGCAAGAAGTGCCTTCGTGTCCATTAGCGCGCCTGTTTCGTTATTTACTCCCATTATGGCCACAAAACGCGTGTCCGCCTTCTTTTCCAGGGATAAAGACAATTTATCCGTAGTTACCCTGCCGTCTCTTTCAACCCCGATGCAGTTAACAGAAAGGCCGAACCTTGTAAGCATACGGCAATTTTCGCGTACAGAAGGATGCTCTATATCTGAATAAAGAAGCTGGCCCTTCCCCTCCCTGAGCAAAAAGGAGTGAAGCACCAGGGCGTTGGATTCTGTCCCCCCGGACGTGAAGTAAAGCTTTTCGGACTCAACGCCCAAAACCCTGGCGCATCGAGTTCGGGCATTTTCCAAAGCTTCCTTCGCCAGGCGGCCTTCCGTGTGGGGTGAGGAAGGGTTCCCGAATATTTCCGCTATATCGACCGGGCGAGTACCCCTTTCAGGGATGGCAGTGGCGGCCCAATCCAGATAGTGTCTGGAGGGGACATCCTCCATAATTACCCTCACATTATATGACTATACACACAGACGAAAAGAACTACCAACAGTGCAAAGCCAATGGTCATATCAATTATTTTCATATATTGCTTTTCATTTTTATCTTTAACATAGTTAAATTTAAAGTTTTGATTGCTATCTAACGGTTCTTTCATATTATACTTCCTCCCCATGGTTCCGTATGCATTACGCATAGTTTGCGGACAACTGCGGTCTCCCGCCAAGTATCAATCGAAGTTTGCTGTGGTGGTTCATGCCACCAAAATAATCAGCAAACATCTTGTCGGACGAAGCAATATGGGTGTAAATCCATTTACCTAAGAAAGCCGCAAACTTTTCAGGGACTAATTCTTGCCCTTCCTCGAATTGTTTTGCACAGCATATAATTTCCCAGACAAAATCCCCATGTTCCCTCTTGTGCTGAATAAGCTCTGGGTACTCAAGGAGCACCATAAGCTTTTCCTCTGTGCTGAAATGGTATTTGACATAATCTACCGCTTCATTTACAGCGTTTATGAAACGGAGATTCGCGGTATCCAATCCCTTTTGGCAGGCAAAATTCAAATTGTTGGTTATTCGAATAAGATTTGCATGCTGCCTGTCAATTATGGGAATGCCTAACACTATGCACTCACTAATTACCGTACTATCAGTATCATTTGCCCCCATTTCCTCTCCTCCTATCGAATATCTATGTTCATTGCTAAACATATCCCGTTTTTTGAAAAAAACAAAAATTTGTGATTTTTTTTTGAAGAATTCGTAATTTTTTTGATTGGCTTAATTTTACGATTTAGGCGTCTTTTTTTGGATGCCGCTGAACTTATATTTACTTTATGGCATTTTTATAATATAGTCAATAGTAATTTTAAAGAAAATGGAGGTTTTTTATGCCAGTGGCCACTGCGATAAGGGAAACACTGGGTTCCCAGTCTCTAATAAGAAAGATGTTTGAAGAGGGTACCCTGCTTAAAAAACAGTATGGAGTTGACAAGGTTTTTGATTTTTCACTGGGAAACCCCGATCTTGAGCCCCCCCCGGCTTTTCACAAGGTGTTCCTAAAACTGGCCGAGGAAGACGCCAGGGGCTCCCATGGGTACATGAACAACGCAGGTTACCCAGAGGTTAGGGAGGCTTTGGCCGGGAAAACCTCATCCGAGCATGGAGTAAGCATCGACGGCTCCCATATCATCATGTCCTGTGGCGCTGCTGGGGGGCTAAACGTTGTTTTCAAGTCCATTTTAAACCCGGGGGACGAGATTGTTGTTTCCCGGCCCTATTTTATGGAATACCGGCCCTACGCAACAAACCACGGCGGCCGGATAGTTGAAGTTGATTCGCTCCCGGATTTCAACCTTGACGTGGAAGCGATAAAAGCCAAGCTCACCCCCAAAACAGCCGCCGTGCTCATAAATTCGCCGCACAACCCAACGGGCCGCATCTATTCCGCCGAAACAATCAAGCGCCTGGCTGAGGTTTTGACTGAACACGGCAAAAAGTGCGGACGCGCACCCTACCTCATTGCCGACGAGCCCTACCGCGAACTCGCCTACGACGGGGCAAAAGTCCCGCCCATCCTTTCCTGTTATCCGGAATCCATAGTCGTCAATTCCTATTCCAAGAGCCTTTCCCTGCCAGGGGAAAGGATCGGCTGCATCGCCATTGGCCCAGAAATTGCCGACAAACAAAACCTTTTGGGCGCATTAACCTACGCAACGCGAATCCTGGGCTATGTAAACGCCCCGGCATTGATGCAGCGCATCGTCGCAGAGCTGACAGAAGCCAGGGTGGACATAGACATCTACGCAAGGCGTCGCGCAGCCTTCATGTCAATCCTTGACGAAGCGGGAATCGAGTATTCAAAACCCGAAGGCGCCTTTTACCTGTTCTGTAAGGTGCCTAATGGGCACCAGGTGCCCGGCGGGGACGATGCCGCCTTTGTGGACCATTTAAAGAAGTACCTTGTCCTGGGGGTGCCAGGCACCGGTTTCGCCAAGCCGGGCTGGATGCGTTTCGCCTACTGCGTGGACGAGAAGATCATCAAGGCATCGGGGGAAGCGTTCAAGAAGGCGATGGAGGCGTGGGGGAAGTAAAAGGGAAGAGGCAAAAGGGAAAAGAGAAGAATAGCGGATAACATCTTGCCCTTACAGTCTGAGAAAGATATAATTATCAATGCTTCTCTTTTACCTATTACTTTTTACCTTCTTTGCATCTTTGCGTGGGTTTAATCAAGGAATTCCATTACCTCATCCATTGTCAGCCCTTCGCGGTTCTCCCTTTTCGCAAGATCGCGGAGGGTGAACGGCCCAGTAAGCGGCTTTTCCGTGTCGGGGATGATGAGCCACTTGTGGCCTTTTTTTTCAGCCATCTGGAACTGCCTGCTTAGTTTGTCTTCCTCCAAAAACACCTCGCAGGGAATGCCTTTTTCCCGCAGCTTTTCCGCGAGCGCTTGGAAAGCGCCTGCTTGGCAAGCGCCCGCTTGGCTGCTGCCGGCGGCTGCTCTGCTCACACAGGCAATGGCGATCCGGGCATAGGATTTTTCCGCTTCCAGGCGGCACAAGGCTTCAAGGCCGGCGATGAGCCTGTCGATGCCGATGCTTGCGCCGACGCCCGTAAGCGGCTCTTTTGAGTAGAGGCCAACGAGGTTGTCGTAGCGGCCGCCGGAGCAAACGGAGCCGATGCCGGGCAGGTCGGCAAGGAAAGACTCAAAGACCACCCCGGTATAGTAGTCAAGGCCCCGTGTTATTGAAGGGTCGAGGATAAAGGAATCTGCGATTCCGGCTTCGAGCATAAAAAGCCGGATCTGAGCGAGCCGCTCCGTCTCCGGGCCCGCCCCGGCAGCCCCGGTCATTGCCGCGAGGGTTTCTTCAAAGCTGCCAGAGATGCCAATAAAGTCAAGAATTCCCCTGGCACAGGCATCCCCCACCTTTTCCGAAAGGAGTTTTAAAGTTTCCTCTTTCCCGATTTTGCCGAGCTTGTCCACGGTCCTAAGTATGTCAACCGACTTGTCAAGAAGGCCAAGGCGGGAAAGGAAGCGGTTAAAAACCCCCCTGTGGTTCATGCGTATAATGATATTCCCCCCGCTGACAGCGAGCAGGGTCTTGCGCATAATGTGGAGTATCTCAAAATCAGAAGCAGCACTGTCGCTCCCAATGACGTCAAAGTCGCACTGGGTGAATTCACGGTAGCGTCCCCGCTGGGTGTTTTCACCCCGCCAGACCTTGGCGATGTGGTAGCGCTTGAAAGGGAAATCCAGTTCCGCCCTGTGTTCCGCAAGGAAGCGCGCAAAAGGGACAGTCAAATCGAAGCGGAGGGCAACGTCCCTGCCCCCGTTATCGGTGAAGCGGTAAACTTGTTTTTCTGTTTCTCCCCCGCCCTTGCCGAGGAGTATCTCTGCGTATTCCAGGGCTGGTGTGTCGATTGGTACAAATCCATAAGAACGGAAGGAGTTTTCTATCTTCTCCAAAAGGTTCCGGCGGGCAATTTCCCCCGCTGGCAAAAAATCGCGAAACCCCTTTAAAACTCTGGGTTGAATAATCATGACATTGTTATAACATTATTCATGGTATGAAGCAAACTCTTGTCATCGGTTCTACTGTAGTGGATGTGCAACTCGGCGTCCCAGCCATTCCCAGGCGGGGGGAAGACGTCAACATCCTGTCATCGGAATACAGAATAGGCGGCTGCGCCTACAACGTCTACAAAGCTTTGCGACTCTTTGACAGCCCCGCCCAGCTTTGTTCCCCGGTTGGCAGGGGCATTTTCGGAAACATGGTCAGGAAACGCTTTGAAGATGAGGGCCTTATTCCCTTTGTAAGCCTTTATGAGGAAAATGGCTGCTGTTATTGCCTTATCGAGCCTGACGGGGAACGCAGTTTCCTTTCCCATCACGGCGCGGAATACCTTTTTTCACGCTCCTGGATGACTGGAATAAACTATCCCGACACAGACAGTGTCTTTATCTGCGGCCTGGAAGTCGAAGATCCTACCGGAAGCGAAATAATTGAATTTGTCTACGAACACCCGGAACTGGAACTATTCTTTGCCCCAGGGCCCAGAATTAAGCACATAGAAGGTGAAAAAATGGAACGCCTCCTGGCCCGCCGGGATATTAATGGCAGGGGCCCTCTTCTTCACCTTAACAAATTTGAAGCTTTAAGCTATTCCGGCAAGCGAAAATTGTCCGAGGCCGCAGAATTCCTCGCGGCAAAAACAGAAAACAGCTTGGTCATTACCCTTGGAGAGCAGGGCTGCTATTTTTTCGGTAACCATAACGGACATTATGTCCCCGGTATTAGTGCAAATGTCGTTGACACCGTTGGTGCGGGAGACGCCCATTACGGTGCGCTTATATCTTGCCTTAAAAAAGGAATGGAGCTTGAAGAAGCCTGCATAGTTGCCAATAAAATCGGGGCTGCCGTGGTGGGCATAAGCGGCACCGTCCTGGACAGCATGCCAGCTGGCCTTTAGGGGTTCTCTTTCAAATTTTCACACGGAGCGCACGGAGGAAAGCGAATTAAGAATTAAAAAGGAAAAGGTAAGAATTAAAAGGGAATAGTGGGGCTAACCAGATGAGACTATTCATTTTTCATTCGTTTCATTCTTAATTTTTCCTTCTTACTCCGTGTCCTCCGTGTCTCCGTGAGAGGTTTTTGGGTGATTCAATGCCTTTGCCCTCACATTGACACTGGAGGCCGCCTTCGATAAGCTATTTTCCAGGGGAAAACCCGGTAAGCGAGAGTGGTGGAATTGGCAGACACGCCAGACTTAGGATCTGGTGCCTCAGGCTTAAGGGTTCAAGTCCCTTCTCTCGCAAGCTTACAAAGGCGTGCTAATTAACGAAAAAAGGAAGTCAAGTGACTGTAACCAAGGAAATTACCCGGCTGGAAAAGTCCAGCCTGAAATTAAGCATTACTGTTGCAAAAGACGATGTCCGTATGGAATACAACGATCTTCTTTCAAACTATGCAAAATCGATCCAGATTCCCGGTTTCAGAAAGGGAAAGGTCCCGAATGAAGTATTGATCAGGAAATTCGGGGATGCCCTGAAAGACGAGGCCAGAGGCAAGATCATTGAAAAATCCATTGAAAGTATTTTTGGCGACGAGGCTTTCCCAAGGGAAAGCAAACCCCTCCCCTATTCCACCCCACGCCTGGAAAACGAACCGAAACTTGACCTGGAAAGCGATCTTCAGTTTTCTTTTGTTTATGACGTGCTTCCTGAAGTCAAAGTTGGGAAATGGCAGGGATTGGAAGCGGAGATCCCCGATGTTTCAATAGGCGATGAAGATATAGCAAGGGAACTTGAAGGCATCCGGGAACGTAATTCGATTGTACTGGACAAGAACGAAGGGGAAAATGCCGCCAAGGGAGATGTTGTTACCGTAAATTACTGCGAACTTGGCGATTCCGGCGAAGCCCTGGCAGGAACCGAAAGGGAAGATTTTTCATTTACACTTGGATCTGGGCATAACACCTATAAATTTGACGATGAAATAATAGGGATGAAAAAGGGGGAAACAAAGGCATTTAGCAAGTCCTACCCTAACGCTGATAACGATTACAAGGAATCTGCAAAAAAGCTCAAAGTTACCATTACGGCCCTGAAAGAAAAAAAACTTCCGGATCTGGACGATGATCTGGCCCAGGACGTGGATGAAAAATTCCAAACCCTTGAAGATCTCAAAAACGATATCCACCAGCGCCTCAACAAAGACCTGGAACGGAAGCTCCGGGAAATAAAGTTAAGTAAACTCCTTGAAAGGATCATGGAAAACACCCCTGTAGAGATTCCTGAATCCATGCTGCGCATGGAGTTGGACTCCCGCTGGAGGAATCTTGCCCGACAGTTTAATACAGACACAGGGGGGCTTTACAAGACGATGGGCGAAAAGGCAGAATCCATCATCGAAGGATGGAAGCCCGTTGCCATAAAGGCCCTCCATTCCCGTTTGATTGTTGAAACCCTCATCGAAGACCTAAAACTTGAAGCCTCCGAGGAGGATGTGGAAAAAGACATTGAAAAAATTGCGGCAGAAAGTGAAACTGAGCTTGAGGAGGTAAAAAAATACTATGAGGATGGGCAAATGAGGGAGTATTTGAAGGAAGACATAAAGGAACAAAAGCTCCTTGACCTGCTTTTTGAGAAAAACACAATAAAAACCGGGATAAAAGCAAACTATGTAGACCTTGCCGTCATTAATGGGTAAATTATTGAGTATGTACGAAAAAATGAGCAACCTGGTTCCCATCGTTGTTGAACAGACAGGCATGGGGGAAAGATCCTACGACATTTTTTCCCGCCTTTTAAAAGACAGGATAGTGTTTTTGGACGGGGAGATAAATGATCTTAGCGCGGACCTTATCATAGCCCAGCTCCTTTTCTTGGACAGCCAAGACACAGAAAAAGATATCAGCCTTTACATCAATTCCCCAGGCGGAACAGTTACGGCCGGGCTTGCCATTTACGATACCATGCAATACCTCAAAAGCAGTATCCAGACCATCTGCGTCGGGCAGGCAGCGAGCATGGCGGCACTGGTACTTGCAGCGGGGACTGAATCAAAGCGCTTTGTGCTTCCTTCTTCCAGGGTGCTTATCCATCAGCCCTGGGGCGGCGCACAGGGGCAGGCCCGGGACATAGGGATACAGGCCAAAGAAATTATCCGCCTAAAAAAACTTACAATTAACTATTTCGCCAGGCAAACCGGCAAAGCACCGTTTCAAATTGCCCAGGATATGGAAAGGGATTTCTACATGTCTGCGGAAGACGCGGTTGCTTACGGGGTGGCGGATTCGATATTAACGAGGAAGAAAAATGGCAAAACTTCGTAACGGGCAGGGGGATTACGAGCGCGCCTGTTCATTCTGCGGAAAAAGCGCTGACATGGCAAGGCGGCTTATAGCGGGCCCGCGGGATGTATATATATGCGATGAATGCGTTGAAGTGTGCAGGAAGATCCTCGCCGATGAGGATCATGAGCTTTCCAGCCAGTTCACCGGGGATATACCGACCCCGAAAGAAATCAAAGACTACCTGGACCATTTCTGCATTGGTCAGGACCTGGCAAAAAAAGCCCTTTCCGTTGCCGTTTACAACCACTATAAAAGAATTGCAAACCCTGCCAAGGGGCATGAGGATGTTGAGATTGAAAAATCCAACGTGCTCCTCATAGGCCCAACGGGCACAGGCAAGACCCTTCTGGCAAAAACACTGGCAAAAAAACTCAAAGTCCCCTTTGCCATTGTTGATGCCACTACTCTAACCGAAGCCGGTTACGTGGGCGAAGACGTAGAGAACATACTCCTAAAGCTCATTCAGAACGCAGGGGGCAATATCGCCGCCGCAGAAAGGGGCATTATTTACATCGATGAAATCGACAAAATTGCAAGGAAAGGGGAAAACGTTTCCATTACCCGCGATGTTTCGGGAGAGGGGGTCCAGCAGGCTCTGCTTAAAATCATCGAGGGAACCATCGCCGCCGTCCCTCCGCAGGGCGGACGCAAACACCCCAACCAGGAGATGATCCGCATTGACACTACGGACATCCTCTTTATCTGCGGCGGTGCATTTGTGGGCCTGGACAAACTCATAGAGCGCCGGGTTGTTGAGCATCCGCTGGGTTTTGGGTCTGACATGAAAGATCATACCGGGAAAAACCTGAAAGAGCTATACGATGCCCTGCACCCCGACGACCTAATCCACTTTGGCATGATCCCGGAATTCATCGGCCGCCTTCCCATAACCGTTAGCCTTGAAGAACTTAAGCGGGAAGACCTAAAGCGCATCATCACCGAGCCCAGGAATGCCATAATCAAGCAATATATGGCCTCTCTAGCCATTGACGAAGTAAAGCTGGAATTTACCGAAGAAGCGATTGACGCAATTGCCGACACCGCAATTAAGCAAAAAACCGGTGCCAGGGGCCTCAGGGCCATAGTCGAAAAACTCATGACCGACATCATGTTTGAAATCCCCTCTATGAAGGGGCATAAACAGGTGCTTATCACAAGGGAAACAGTAATTAAATCCGAACCGCCAGAAATTCATTCCCTACAGAAAAGCGCGTAATTAAGCCGGAGTTGCTGGTGATACCTTTTGGCGCTTCAAAAACCAAAGGAGAAGAATACCCCCTGCTTCCGTTACGGGAGCTGGTAATCTTCCCCCAAACAATGATGTCTGTCTACATCACCTACAAGTCTGGCATCAATGCAATTGAGGAAGCCCTTAGGGGAAATCTCCGCCTCTTTGCGGTGTGCCAGAAAAACATCGAAACACCTGAACTCCGGTTTGCGGGATTAAAATCGGGGAACCACAGCATTGAAGAAACCTGGGATGCCGGAACTGTGGTGCGCATTGTCCAGAACCTAAGGCTTCCTGACAACACTTTTCGGGTAGTCCTTCAAGGGGAATACAGGGCAGTTTTGCAGTCTACCCGCTTTAAAAATGATGCCCTTTCAGCAAAGGTTGAACCCATCAAAGCCGAAAATCCGGATTTTTTACCTGGAGGGAATTCTCAAGCTGAAACAGCAGTACAGGAAATTTCAGCCCTCATGCGGGCTGTTCAGAAGTCATTTGCCCAGTATGCTGAATTCTCAAAAAAAATCGGTCCTGAAATTATTTCCTTGGTAGAAAAAACCGAGAACGCTGAGAAACTTGTTAACATCATCGCCAATGCCGTGGCAATAAAAGCGGAAAGAAAGATCGATCTTGTCCGCATTGCGAATCCTATTTCAAGGCTTGAGAAGCTTCTTGAAACCCTGGAACTGGAAAATGAAATTTTTGGAATTCAGAAAAATATTTCCGGCAAGGTAAAAAGCCGGATGGACAAAAACCAGCGGGAATACATACTTCACGAGCAGCTAAAGGAAATCAACAAGGAACTGGGCAAGGACGCCGCTGAGGATGAGTTCGCGGAAATGGAGCGGAGCATTGGAGAGAAACATCCCAGCGAAGAAGTCCTCGCCAAGGCCCGCAAGGAAATTGCACGCTTGAGGAAACTTCAGCCTTTCTCGCCGGAAGCGGGCGTGCTCCGGGGCTACCTGGAATGGATAAACGACCTTCCCTGGAGTGAATACAGCGCCGACACGGTGAATCTTGGCGAAGCGGAAAAAATACTAAACGAAGATCACTACGAAATGAAGAAAGCCAAGGAAAGGATAATCGAATTCATTGCGGTACGGCAGTTGACAAGCAGTAAGTGGGAAGTGGGAAATGCGGATTCGGGAAGGGAAGAACTGGCAGCGGAACCACCTACTCCCTACCCTGCACTCCCCGCTGCAGTCAAGGGGCCAATACTCTGCTTTGTAGGCCCTCCAGGTACGGGAAAGACAAGCCTCGGCAAATCCGTTGCAAGGGCGCTGGGGCGCAGGTTTGTGCGCGTTTCCCTTGGCGGGGTGCGTGATGAGGCAGAAATAAGGGGCCACCGGAAAACTTACGTAGGTGCCTTGCCGGGTAAAATAATCCAGTCGATGCGAAAAGCCGGGACCATGAACCCCGTATTTTTACTGGACGAGATAGACAAGCTTTCCAGCGACTTCAGGGGCGATCCCGCTTCGGCCCTCCTTGAAGTCCTTGACCCGGAACAAAATTCAACTTTCACCGATCATTATATGGAAATCCCCTATGATCTTTCCAAGGTCTTGTTCATAACCACCGCCAATTCGCTGCATACCATCCCTTACCCGCTTCTTGATCGGATGGAGATCATCGAAATCCCGGGCTATGGTGAAAATGAAAAGCTTGCTATCGCAAAAGAATTCCTTGTCCCAAAGGAATTGACCGAGAACGGGCTTTCCATGGCAAAAATAACCTTCAAAGATGAGGTAATACTGGAAATAATCCGCCACTGGACAATGGAATCCGGGGTGCGTAACCTTGAAAGGGAAATTGCCCGCTGCGTTAGGCGCATTGCGAAGGCGGCGGTGAACAAGGAGTATGGGAAAAACCCCGATAAGCCTATTGAAACTTTTAAAAAGAATGTACGCCTTGAAGATCTGGAAAAACTTTTGGGAAGGCATAAATACAAAAACGACGTAGTGTTCAAAGAAGCCCGCATTGGGGTTTCCTACGGCCTCGCCTGGACCGAGACGGGGGGCACAATGCTGCCCGTAGAAACCATCCGTTTTGACGGAAGCGGCGAAAGCACGATAACCGGTAATCTGGGTGACGTAATGAAGGAAAGTGCCCGCATTGCCCTGTCATATTTGCGAAGCGTCCAGACTAATTATAAATTTCTTGTCAAGGACATGGGGAAAACCGATTTTCACATCCATGTCCCTGAGGGGGCAATTCCCAAGGATGGTCCTTCCGCAGGCATTACCCTGGCAGCTTCGCTTTTATCGACCCTCTCCCAGGTTCCCCCGCGTCCAGGCCTCGCAATGACAGGGGAGCTCACCCTCACTGGCCGAATCCTTCCTATCGGAGGGCTAAAGGAAAAGCTCCTCGCAGCAATCAGAAACGGCATGGAAGAAGTGCTCATCCCAGTTGATAACAAAGATGACTGGGAAGAGTTGAACGAAGACATTAGGAAAGCTTTGAAAGTTCATTTCGTTGAAAATGCCGGGGAAGCCTTTGAAATTTTGTTTCCCAAAAGCATCCTCGCTAAAAGCACCAGTTCAAAAAATAGCGCAAAGAAAAAGGTAAAAAGTAAAAGAGGAAGAAAGAAAATAGAGGGTAGCCAGGCTGCGGATTAGTCCCGGAGTTTAATTATTACTTTTTAATTTTTAATTTTTAATTTTTACCTATTCTCTTTTTACTTCTCCCTTTACAAATCAAAATACTTCTTGAACTCGATCGGATGCGGCACGATGCCGACTTCCTCACTTTCCCGGCGAATGCGTGTCAACTGACTTTCAATCACGCCCTCTGTAAACACCCCGCCTGCCAAAAGAAAATCATGATCGCTTTCCAAAGCATTGGCCGCTTCGTAAAGCGAAGCCGGCAGTGCTTTTACACGACTTTTTTCCTCATCGGTGAGCTTATACATATTTTTGTCGTAGGGCCCGAAACCTTCTGCTTCAGGGTTTATCTTGCCCTGAATGCCATCAATGGCTGCCATGAGAATACCAGCGTAGCAGAGGTATGGGTTTGCCGTCGCGTCAGGCGGCCTATACTCAAAGCGCTTATCATCGGGCCCGGTGGCGTAACCTGGGATTCGTATAACAGCGCTGCGGTTCGCCGTTCCAAAGCAAACGCTCACCGGCGCCTCATAGCCTGGCACAAGGCGCTTGTAGGAGTTTGTGCTGGGGTTTGTAAAAGCCATAAGGCCTGCAGAATGGCGCAGAATGCCTCCGATGGCGTATAACGCTGTTTCACTGAGGTTCGAGTAACCATTTTTGTCATAAAAAATGGGAAGGCCGTCCTTGAACATCTGCAAGTGAATGTGCATTCCGCTTCCTGCCTCGCCAAAAAACGGTTTTGGCATAAACGTCACCGTTTTGCCGTTTTGTATTACCGTATTTTTTACCAGGTATTTTAGTTTTTGGGTCCTATCTCCCATATCGCGTAACGTAGAGAAATTTACCTCAATCTCGACCTGCCCCGGGCCGCCGTTTTCTGGATGGTGATACTTTACGGGTATGCCGCTGTCCTCTAAGAGGCGCACAATCCTGTTGCGGAGGTTGTAGCTTACGTCGTATGGCAAATCGGCGTGGTACCCCTTGTGTGCCATTACCTTGTAGCCCTTATTGCGCCCGAATTCATCGTAAGACGAGTTTATCGCATTCCACTCCGCCTGGGCGGAATCAAGGTGGACTTCAATGTTGTTCGGTTCCACCCTGAACTCTACGCTGTCAAGGATGTAGAATTCAAACTCCGGCCCAAAGAGGCATAAATCGGAGATTCCTGTTTCAAGAAGGTGCTTCTCCGCTTTCTCGGCAATATAACGAGGATCGTCCTCAAAGCGCTCGTACGAATCCCTTTTGATTTTATAAATATCCCCTATCATGCTGATGGTTGGTATTTCAGGTATCGGATCAAAAAACGCGCTTTTAATATCAGGGATAAAAACCATGTCCGATTTTTCAACCGATAAAAATCCGTAACTGGAACCGTCGAAGCCGATTCCCTTTCTCAATAGATCTTCGGTAAACCTCTCTTGCGGAATGGAAAGGTGATGCCATCTTCCAGCCAGATCAATTTCCTTAAAATCAATCATCTTGATGCTGTTTTCACTTATGTAACCCTTTAACTGACTAAAATTATCAAACAAGGTACGCCTCCTGGCAATATACCAATATACTGCAATGTGCTGGCGTTGTCACGGGAGGATTCACCGGGACTGCCCTGAATCGGGGTAAAGCCCCCGGTAAACTTCAAAGAAAGAAGCTCCAGGCCTGGCAAGCACAGCCAGCCTTTCCAGGCTGTAAATTCCTGATGGGCCCATCCTGGATTCCCGGTATTCCTTTTCGTTTTTCATGATGATTGTGTCATCTTGTCCCTTTTCACCTGCATAAATATACCCCCAAAGAAGCGACGAGAGCGAATGCTTTTTCTTGCCTGCTGGAATAAAAACATTCATGGCACTGAAAATTTCCAAGCCCTCGGGCAGAAATGCATTCATGTCGATTTTAAATTTTTCCGCTTCAAAGTATCCCTCGGTTTCGATGGCCGCGATTTCACCTCTGGCTTTTATGCCTAACGAAAGCGGAGAAGCGATTTCCAGCCTGGGGAGGGGATTAAAACCCTGCGAATAAAGGATCGGTATGCCTGCCCTTATGAAGGCCATAAAAAAAATTTCAAGAATTCCAAGGTGGGGATGGAATACGGATGTCCCCTGCTTCGAAAATGAAAAAACAATTTTGAATGTGTCCGGATCCGTTTTCTTTATTGTTTGATTTGGTATAAGAGTTTCCCTATAATTTTCCTCTAACTGTATGACATTTTTGACTATTTTTGTTTGATCCTTGCATATTCTGCATAAATTGTTGCAAATTTCCATACATACTGGAGTTGTTTCTCCGTTATTCGCCCTCTCAAGTTCCCTGACAAAAAACTTTTCATCAAGGCCTGACTCAATACATGACCATGGAAGGCTGACGTTTGTTTTCCGGGCATCGAGAAATTCATTTACAAGGCCCCCATGCTGTGCAAGGATTTCTTCCCAAACATCCCTTTTTAGATACTCCATCCATGCGTCAAGCCTGCAGCCCCGCTTGTACGCTTCCTCGAATAAACCCCCTGCCCTGTGATCCCCACGACTCAAAATACCTTCTATCACAGAGACAAGCGGATCCTGAATTCCCACCTTGTGCCCCTGCTTCCTAAACCGATCTTTAATGAAGGCAAATTTTTTTTCTGCATCCTCCCTTCTCAATTGCTTTGCCCACTGAAATGGCGTATGCGGTTTAGGCACAAAAGTTCCGATGTTGATGTTAAAGTGCATTCCCGTTTGCCTGGCTACCTTTTCAATAAAGGCGGCGATTTCTTCTTCTTCGGATTCATGTTCCACTGTCAGGGATTTTTTATCGTTTATGCATTCAAGGGGAAGGCCAATCATGAAGTAAAACTTCGCAGCCCTCCATCCCCTCCGTTTTGCCTCGCGGAGTATGGAAACAACATCCTCCTCCGACACCTGCTTATTGATGACCAGTTGGCAAAAATCCTCCGGGGTTTCGATTGCAAAGGTAAGCCCGCTTTTTCTAACCGCCGAGATTTTTTCCAGTAAGTTTAGGGAAAAGTTTCCAACCTTAAGCGACGGGAGTTGAAAAGAAATATGCTGATGCCGGTATTTGGTATTTAAACTGTCTATCAGTCCCTCAAGGTACCCGTAATCTCCTGAAGAAAGGGACGAAAGGGTAATTTCCCTGTAGCCCCCGGTCTTGATAAAGGCCCTTGTTTCCTCCTCAATAAGCATGGCGTTTTTCTGGCGCATTGGCCTATACCAGTAGCCCGCGTGGCAGAAACGGCACCCGTTGGGACAGCCCCTCATTATTTCAACAGTGCCGTGATGGTGTATGACCTTCATGCTAGGCACCGGGAAAATAGCCGGGTGGGCAGTACGTGATGAAAACTCAGCGTCCACAGCCCTTACCGCCATCCCCTTTCCTTTAGCCCAAACTGAAGGGTGGCAGATTATCATTGAAAGTAAATCATTGCGATTAGCACCGGATATTTTTGCATCCCGCAATTTCCCGCAAAGATCAAAAAAACCGCCTTCGGCTTCCCCTATCCAGAACGCGTCAATAAAGTCCGCATATGGCAGGGGGTTTGAGACACAGGGCCCACCCATGACAATCACTGGGTCGTCGTTTCTGCGGTTATTACAGTGGAGGGGAATGCCAGAAATATCCAGCATTGCAAGGACACCGGTAATTGAAAGTTCATACCCAATGGTGAACATCAAGAGATCTACATCTTTCAGGCTGACACCGGTATCCAGGCCATAAAGGGGGAGAGAGCGGCTTTTTAATAACATCTCAAAATCAGGTGCTGGGGCAAAGGAGCGGTCACAGGAAATGCCGTCTATGCTGTTAAGGCCGTTATAGATTATCCGCAGGGCCTGGTTGGACATTCCAACTTCGTAAAGATCAGGGAATGCAATAAGGGTTCTTAATGCGCTGTTTTCATATTTTTCTTTGCAAGACAGGCGGCCATACTCGCCACCTACGTAACGCGCTGGTTTTTCAACACCCAGCAGCAACGCCCCCAGCTCTACCAAAGGGTCCACGAAACGAATTTCATTCTTCATTCTTCATTCTTCATTCTAATGGGTGAACCTTCTTACGTGAACGCTTAAGGCCAATCCTATTCCAATCATAGAGGATAAGAGGGCGGAACCTCCGTATGACACAAACATTAGGGGGATGCCTGTGATGGGCATAATTCCCATTGCCATGCCGACGTTAACGAAAAAATGAAAAGCGTAAATGGAAACAATTCCCGCCACAACATAGGAACCAAAGGCATCTGTTGTAATCCTCATAATCCTAATAAGCCTTAGGCAAATAATCAAAAACATCGCGAACACAAAAATGCCGCCGAAAAATCCCCATTCCTCCGCCAGGATTGAAAAAATAAAATCCGTACTCTGCTCCGGAAGATAGCGGTAATGGCTTTGTGTTCCCTGCAGGTAGCCTTTGCCAAAGACACCGCCGGAGCCTATTGCGGTAACGGACTGAATGATTTGCCAGCCTGAACCGCGCGGATCAACATTGGGATCCATAAAAACAATTAGCCTCATAATTTGATACTGCTTCAGCACCTTTTGGGCCATAAACGAAGCGCCCAGGGAAAAAATGAGGATCATGGCGCCGTAACATATCCAATAAAAATAGCTCTGTTTGAACCGGAGATATCCAAACCCCGCAATCAAAGCAATCAAAAACAGGGTTAGACAGCCTCCGGCCATAAAGCGCATATTGGTGAGAATCATCAGCGCGGGAATAATGTTGTGCATTATCGAAGTCTGCCAAAAGGGCAGTACCGTCAGAAGTATAGCCAAGGCAATGGACAACCCAAAAAATGCTATGTGCTTTACTGAAGCGCCGGCAATAAAAGTCATCCCAAGAAGAATGGGAATAAAAACAAGAGCCGTGCCCAAATCCGGCTGAAGAAGCACCATCAATATGGGAACCGTGACAATACCACAGGAAACCGCAAAACGGGAAAGGGCTTTCCGGTCGCGCTTTGTATTGTCAAGATACCATGCCAAAAAAAGGATGGTGGAAATTTTTGAAAACTCGGAAGCCTGAATGCCAAAAGAACCAATCCTGAGCCACCGTGTCCCATGGACAACCCGTCCAAAAATAAAAGTGACGAGCAGTAAAAAAAGCGTTCCCAAGTAGAAATATGCGGTCAAATCATATATCCGCCTGTAATTTAGCACTGATATAGTCAGCGCCATTATCAATCCTGCTGCAGCCCAGACAATCTGCTTTTGATATTCGTTTGAGATAAGGATTCCCTCGCTGGTTATTCCTGACGAATAAATAAAAAGGACGCCCAATACAATAAGGACTAAGGCGGCAAAGAGAAGAAGAAAATCGATCTCCAAAAAATCACCAACACGCACCGTTATTCCCTGTAGCCTTGAATAGGCTGCCTATTTTGAATTCCAAGTGCACGCGCCGCTTCTTCGTAGCTTTGGTTGGCAAAGATGCCCTGGTAGATTATGGCGGTGCAATATGGCGCCCACCATTCCCATTCATTCACCGCTTCGACAATTACCGAAACCACGATTCTTTCATCCGGGTTGTCCGTTTCGTATGGGGCAAAGGAAGCCAGCCACGAGTGCCAATTATCCGGGAGCCCGATTTCCCCGGTCCCAGTTTTACCTGCGATCTCAACAGCGCCTATGTTAACGGGGTATTGGGCAGTACCTTCGCTTATAACCCCGCGCATATCCCTGCACACCTGGGCAAATATTTCGCTTCCCACCTCGCTCTTATGAAGCACCTTTGGCGTCACGCTCATTTCAATAGCGTCGGTCCGTGAATCACGCACCTCTTTTAGGACATGGGGCTCGTAGATGATCCCTCCGTTAACCGCCATGGCGACCATGTTGGCCATCTGCAGGGGGGTAACAAGGGTATAGCCCTGCCCGATGCACATATTCATTGTGTCCCCCCCCAGCCAGCGTTCATGGTACCGGCGTTCTTTCCATGTAGGCGTGGGGACAAAGCCGCTAATTTCACCAGGAAGATCGATGCCTGTTTTCTCTCCGTAACCGTAATCCCTTGAGTATTTAACGATGTTTTCAATGCCAAGGTAATCCCTTCCGACAGTCCAATAATAGATATCGCAGGACTGGGCCATTGCATTATGCAAATTCAGCCTGCCGTGTCCCGGCCGCCTGATATGGCACCTCCACAACCTGTCGCCATAATCGATTTCCCCCCGGCACTCAACCAGCTGCTCTGTTGAAAAGGCGTTTTCCGCGAGGATTCCCGTTGTCATCACAATTTTAAAGGTAGAGGCAGGCGGATAGCTTGACTGTATAGCCCTGTTGATAAAAGGTTTGTTTGGATCTTCAATCAGGGCCTGGTACTCCAGACTCATGTCCGTCAGGTTGAAAATATTTGGATCAAACCAGGGGTAGGAAACCATGGCCAGAATCTCGCCATTTGAGGGCCGCAGTACAACAACAGCGCCCATTCTCCTGCCCAGGGCTTTTTCCGCCAGGGTCTGAATATCACGGTCAATTGTCAGGACGATATTTTTTCCTGTTTCAGGGGAGACACGGATATTATCCCCGGGGACGTTCCGCCCCCTCACATCCACGGTCCTTGTTTCACGGCCCTCCTTTCCGCGGAGCAGCTCATCGTACTGCCTTTCAATTCCGCTCTTTCCGATTATATCCCCTTGCTGGTAACCCCTATTGTAAAGGACGGTAAGTTCATCCCTGGTGATGCTGCCAACATATCCAATGATATGGGAAAGGCTTCCGATTTCGGAGTAATTGCGGAGGGGTTTGGACTGCCAGAAAACCCCTGGAAGGAAATCGGCATTCTCCGCCAGAACAGCGATGGTAGCAAAGGAAACATTAGCTGCGATTTCTACTGGCTGATAAAGGTAGTAAACGGACTGCGGCACTTTCCTTTCGAGCTGTTCGAGGGTAAGGCCAAGGATTGAGGCAAGTCTGCTTAAAAGTTCCAACATCCGGGCAGCCGGGACTTCTGCCGGGACAATGTTGACAGCGAATGATTCGGTGCTTAGTACCAGAGGCTGGCTGTAATGGCGATCGTATATTTCACCCCGCTGGGCAGGGATAAGAGAGCTTTGCCTCGCGATATTCCTGGCCCTTGAGCGGTAGAGATCGCCGCTGAAAACCTGCATACTGAAAAGCCGGATTGAATAAACGGCAAATATGGCAATAAGAATGATACGTATAACAACAATCCGGATTCCGGTGCTTTCATTGCGTTCAGAAGCCATTACGCACTTTCCTTCGGTATTATGAGCAGGGACTTGAACAACCTTAAAAGTGCAAAAAGCAGGGGGGCTGACAGGGTGTTGAGCCCCAGTTCACTCCAAAGGGCGGGACTAAAAAGCGCATAAGACGGAACAATCTCGGGAAAAAGCAGGTGCAGCAGAAAAAAGATGATGGCCTTAAATATTGTTGCCCCTGCGCACAAGGCCATGGGAAGAAAAAAATAATCAAGATAAAAGGTGTCTTTAATTAAGCCGGCAAAAGCGCCCGTCAATGTGCGGATAAAAGCGTTGAGCCCAAGGGGAGACGCGGAAAGAAAATCAAGCAGAAACCCCGAAAAAAAACCTGCAAGTTGCCCTGTCATGGTTCCGTTGAGGTATGCGGAATAGACCAGAATAGAGAGCGCCAGATCGGGCACCGCGTAGATATGAAGGATCAGGCGGGATAAAATAGTTGATTGCAGCAGTGCCGCCGCAAGAGCGAAAACCAGTGTCCAGATAATCTGTTTAGTCATTGGTTTCCCCCACCTGTTTGATTACAAACACATATTCCAAACGGGAAAAATCTACAATGGAATCAAGTTCAACTTCCATGGAGAGTTCATCTTCCTGGTAATTGATCCGGCTTACCCTGCCTACATTTATTCCAGCAGGATATATTCCGCCCAAGCCGCTTGAAACAACCATATCGCCTATGTTTATTTCGTCCCTCGCTCTCTTTCTGATAAAACGCATCAAGAGTGGAATTTCTGGAATTCCCCTCCCTTCAACGATCCCTTCATACCGGGACTCCGCCAGCCGGGAAGAAATAAAACACCGCTCGTCATAAAGGGGCATGACAAGGCTCTCAAAAGCGCCCGCGTACACCACTTTGCCTACAAGAGCCTGGGTTCCATTGTGATACGCGATTACAGGCATTTCAACCTCAACACCCGAATGGCTTCCCTTGTTTATGACAAATGCAGAAAAAAGATTGCCCGGATCCCTGCCAATGAGGACAGCAGGAATGTGCTGATACCTGAGATCCCTGGCAAACCCAAGTTGTTCACGAAGGCGGTTGTTTTCCTGCCTGATTTCTGCGGCGCTCCTTTCAAGCTGCTCGTACCTAGCAACACGTTCCAAAAGCTCTGAATATTCCCGCCTGAGTGTGGCAAGCTCGCTGATGGAAAGGATTGTCCGGGACAGTGCGGAGGAAGCTTCATGGATGCCGCTCCTGAGCCCGGAAAACAAAGAGAGCCCAAGGTTTTTTGCGTCGATCAACACGTTTCGCGAAGAAAAGAAAAGGGCGGAGAAAGACACAAGGGAAAGGGCAATGAAGACATAAAAATCTAAATAGGTTTTTTTCTGCTTAACCTCTCTTCCAAACTTCATATCGCCCTAATCGTTCAAATTATCATATATATTGCTTATACTGTCATAACCTCTTGACTTGTCAAAATACTTCCCGGCACCGAGGGCAACACAATCAAGGGGGCTCTGGGCAATGATCACGGAAACGCCGGTTTCTTTTGAAATGAGCCTGGGGAGCCCCTTAAGAAGCGACCCGCCTCCGGTCATCACAATACCCCGTTCCACAATATCCGCGGCCAGTTCCGGAGGCGTTTTTCCAAGGAGGGATTTTATCTCGTCCAGTATTTTATAAACCGGTACCTTCAACGCCTCCCTGACTTGCTCAGAATCAATTTCAAGCCGCCGGGGCAAGCCGGTACTTGCATCGGTTCCCTTTATCTCCACCTTCTCAATGTCTTTATCGGGGAAAGCATTGCCTATTTCTATCTTAAGCCTTTCGGCGGCCCCGCCCCCGATGATAAGGTTAAGTTCACTCCTTATATATTTAATAATTGCTTCGTCAAAATCGTCCCCTGCCGTTCGGATGGCGTTGGTCACAACCATGTCCCCAAGGCTTATCACGGATATTTCCGTTGTACCGCCGCCTATATCACAGATCATGTGCCCTGCCGGCTCCCCAATGGGAATTTCGGCGCCTATGGCAGCGGCCAGGCTTTCGGGGATAATGACGACCTCCCTGGCACCGGCCTTGTAAGCGCATTCTTCGACTGCCCGCCGCTCAACCTCGGTAATGCTGGAAGGAATCCCTATAACCATGCGGGGCTTGATAAACCTGTACCTTGGCAAAGCCTTGGAAATAAAATAACGGATCATTTTTTCCGTGGATTCAAGATCCGCGATCACCCCGCCCCGCATGGGCCTGATTGCGTGGATGGACCCAGGTGTCTTAAAGAGCATCCGCTTGGCGTCCGTACCAACAGCCATGACCTTGTTGGTCCCCTTTTCCACTGCTACTACCGATGGTTCATTAATTAAAATTCCTTTCCCGGCTATATAAATAAGGGTATTACAGGTTCCTAAATCAATCCCAATTGCTGATGAACTACCAAACATTTTTCCTCCAGGACTCTACGCCCACAATGCACCTAATTCAGCCGGCTCCGTGCCGGCCCATGTGCAGGGTCAATCCTGATTGCCCTGCGCCATTCCGCCCTTGCCCTTGTAAGGTCGCCTTCCAAAGCAAACAGCTCCCCAAGCTGATAGTGGGCATCTGAGTTATCGTCATCTTCTTCGATTGCTTTTAAATATTCGGCTTCCGCTTCCCGAATATTTCCTGTTTTTATAAATGCGTTCCCCAAAAGCAAACGGGCCTGGACTTTGGTATTTGAATCCCTTGAAACTTCAAGGCAGCGGACCAGGTATGCCTTGGCCTGGTCGGCTTCCTCAAGGGCGAGGTACGATCTCGCGATTGAAAGAAGCAGCAAATCCGAAGGGTCGGCCTTTCCCGTCAGGGCAAGCGAAAACGCTTCAACGCTGCTGCGGAAATCCCGAACCGCCGCATAGGCCAGGCCAAGGTACTCGGGAATGTCAGTTGCCCTATACAGGGCCGATCTGGCTTTTTCAAGATAGTTAACCGCCAAATCCGCGTACCCAGCCCCCTTGTAGTAATAGGCTTTTCCCAGCACATAGAAAATTCTTCCGTCAGAAAGATTTTCCCTTGACAGCATGGCCTTCCGCAGCGACCAAATACAATCGTCAACAAAGATGAGTGTGTCAAAACTGTTTGTCTGGGCAATCGCAAGCTGGTAGGCAGAAAAACCATGTATGGTTAAAAACAATGAATCAAGCGGGTATTCCTTCAGCATTTCCCCGCTATGGGCGTAAGTTTCTTCAAATGCGCCCGATTCAAAAGATTCCCTAAGGCGCCTCCGTTCGCTGCTTTTTCTTACATCGAACTTTAGATAAAACACTGGCAAAAGGATGAGTAAAACAATTATTGTTATCCCGATCAGGGCTTTTTTTAAGAACCTTTGCCGCTTAAAACCGGTTCCGGAAGCGGCCTTGTGCCTTGAAAGCATGCTTTTTTATACAACTATTTTGGTAAAAAAGTCAACGTACACACGGAGGAAGAGGAAGAGGGTCCACGGATTACACGGATTAGCGCGGAGGGAAGAGGAAGAGGTCCACGGATTACACGGATTAACGCGGAGGGAAGAGGAAGAGGTCCACGGATTACACGGATTAGCGCGGAGGGAAGAAGAAGAGAGAAGCCATCTCACGGAGGCACGGAGGGACGGAGCTCACGGAGGAAGAGGAAGTGGTTCACGGATTACACGGATTAACGCGGAGGGAAGAGGAAGAGAGAAGACATCTCACGGAGGCACGGAGGGACGGAGATCACGGAGGAAGAGGAAGAGGTCCACGGATTACACGGATTAGCGCGAAGGGAAGAAAGAGAAAAAGGAAAGAGGGAAGACATAGGCTGCTATGGAAAACCTCGCTGGGCTAATTCGAGGTTCGTTCTGGCAGTGGCATAATCTGGGTTGATTCGCAAAGATGCCTCAAAGTCCGCAATTGCCTGTTCAAAGTCTTTTTTGTTGTAATAGGCAATTCCACGTTGGTTATACACGATCGCATCATTAGGCGCAAGCTGTATCGCCTGGGTAAAGTCCGCGATAGCGTGATCAAGGTCGCCTTTATCGTAATATGCATTTCCCCGGTTGCTGAACGCCACAGCGGCATTGGGGTCAAGCCGTATCGCCTGGGTATAGTCCGCGATAGCACTTTCAAGGTCGCCTTTTTCGTAATGCGCATTGCCCCGGTTGCTATACACCATCGCAGCACTGGGGTCAAGCTGTATCGCCTGGGTAAAATCTGCGATAGCGTGGTCGAGGTCGCCAATGCTAAGGTAAGTGTTGCCGCGTTCACGGTATATTAGGGCATTGTTCGGGTCAAGCCTGAGCGCCTGGGAAAAGTCCGCAACCGCCTGATCAAAAACCATCATCTGCCCAGCGGCAAACTGCCTGCCGGCGGCAGTGACAAAATCAACACCGCTAAAATCATCCCCAACGCCGCGTACAGATGACACGCTTGCAAACAAAGCCCTGCCGCGTAGCATATATGCCCCCACCCAATTTGGGTTTAGCCGTATCGCCTCGCTGAAGTCCGTTATTGCCATTTCGTAATCGCCCCGCATGGCAAAAAGTATGCCCCGGTCAAGGAAAGTTCCCGCAGTCTGGGGCTTGGATTGCTCGGTAACACCGTAACTGGCTGTCTGTACAATTACCGGCTGCTTATCAAGCGCCGCGACCATGTCCCTAAAGGCCTGGTCGTTTCGCACAACAATGCGGGAGATGCTAGCGGAGCTTGCCCTTTCCACATAAACGGCATTGGTTGTTAAACGCTGCACAGTGCCAAGGTTCCGCAACTGCCCTTCGATCAAAACCTCCGCCCCTACGAAGTGGCCGATAAATTGGGCGGTCTCGTCGCTCACGTACCCCGACATCTGAAAGTCGAGTTCATGATACAGATAATCAAGGCTCTGGCGGTTTACAATCTCGATTCTGCTACGGTGAAGCGCACCCGCAAGCTCTTCCATTAGGAAGTCCGATAGGTTTTTACTTTCGGATTCAAAGGCCACAACCGCCACACGGGTTCCGGCAGGAAGCTCCGCGGCTATCTGTTCAGCGGCATTTTCTATAGCCTCAAGCAGGGGAAGTCCTTCGGACTCGCTTGCGGAGGCTTCCGTTAGGGGTAACCCTGTACTGCTGTTTGGAACGAGAGCCCCGCTCGTTCGTTCTGCTGTCGGTGTATTAGCACAACCGATGAGAAAAGCTGTAAGAAAGAGAAACAACAGGTACACTTTCATTTGGCAAAGCTAGCTAATTGTCCCATGCGCCGCTGGCTGTCCCGTTTCTGTAAGAGAGATTGTCAGATGGCCCGGCGGTAGATTCTTTGATTTTTAGCGTTTGTAAATCTGAACCAACAAAAGCAGCGTGTCCCCTGAAGTTTTGTATGGCGTTAGAAGCGTTTTTTACCGCATTGCCGTTATCTTTATCGCTTGTATAGCCAGTAATGGTACCGCCGGTTTTGGTGAAGGTTCCGTCTCGTTGGTCAATAAACACCCCGCCGCCATTCAAGTATGCTGTATTACCGGAAATAGTTCCATTGATCATTGTAAAGGTTCTATCCACATACACCCCGCCGCCATTTCCTATAGAAAAATTTTCGGAGATTGTTCCGCCGCTCATGTTAAATGTCCCAGCCCAAATATATACCCCGCCGCCTTCATAGGCTGTATTACCTGTGATATTTCCGCCACTCATATTGAATGCTCCATCAGAAACAAATACACCACCGCTGTAATCGGGAGTATTACCATTACCTGTGATATTTCCGCCGCTCATATTGAAGGTTGCAATATCATAAAGGTAATCTTTAACATATACCCCGCCGCCTTCATTACCGGAAATGGTTCCGCCGCTCATATTGAATGTTCCACCAAAAACAGATACCCCGCCGCCTTCATTACCGGAAATAGTTCCGCCGCTCATATTGAATGTTCCACCATAAACTTCTACCCCGCCGCCTTCATTACCGGAAATGGTTCCGCCGCTCATGTTAAATGTTGCATCATTATCAATGCAAACCAAGTAATCTTCATCATTTCCACTCCTACCTTTTAGGGTGATATTGTTTTCCAGGATCATGGTAACTTCATAGAGATAAAACATAGAACCATTTGAAGAAAGGCTTATGGTTCTGTTTGCGCCAATACCGCGTAAAGTTATGGTTATGTTTGTTTTACCGCTGTAATCAAGAGCCTGAGCTCCGATACTTTCGTCAGCATTAACTTCAAGGATATAATTTCCGTTGCTTTGCGCAAACGCCTGCACCCACGCCAGTTTTTCGGCAAGGCTGTTGCCTTGGGCCATGACAGGGGGCAACTGTTGCGCCTGGGCTAACTGCTGGGCTGGCGTCTGGTTGCCTTGCTGTTGGGTCGGCATTTCGCCGCCTTGTTGGGCTTGTGCAAGATAACGCTTTGTATCAGCATTATTCGGATCGAGCTTCAATGCGGTTTCAAAGTCTGCAATAGCGCGATCAATATCTCCTTTGTTGTAATATGCAAGACCGCGACCATTAAACAATGTGTCCATATTAGGGTTTAAACGAATTGATTGGTTAAAGTCTTCGATAGCCATATCAATATCTCTTTTTCCGTTATATGCATGACCACGAGTACCATACGCATTTGCTAAATTTGGGTCGAGCTGGATTGCTTTGGTTGCATCAGTAATAGCCTGATCAAAGTCTCCTTTCAGGTAATATGACCAACCTCGGTTGTTATATGTTTTAGCTAAATAGGAACTATCGGGATTGAGGCGGATTACCTGGTCAAAGTGAGCAATAGCCTGGTCATAGTCCCCTCTTTTTACTGCTGCTACGCCCATCTGAAAATAGCTCTCTGTTGTTCCAGGACGGGCTGTCGCGCCTTCCATAGTTCCGCTCCCAATTGCCAATGCCGCAAAAACGGCGAGAATCAAAATCCCAACTGTGTGCTTAAAAATTCTCATATCGTTCTCTCCTTGTAAAAAACTTCCATACAGTTGCTTCTGCCAGGGCAACGCCTGACATGGTTAATACGTCAAGTAAATCGAATGTGCCGGGTATTAGGCGAAAGTATTGAGCAAGGTTGTATCCTGCCGCGATAAGGTAAAAAACAACGAGGTACATCTTTTGCGTTTTTAAATCGTGGTACCACAGGCACCGCAGAACGCAGATTCCCGACAAAAACCACAGGCAATCCGGCCCGCTACCTGCCAGTACGGAAGCAATACCTTCCTTTGGGTACTGCATTTGCCAGCTTCCCCAAAAAGCGGGTTTTGGCAGAATGTTCCACACAAGCAAATTGGGGCCGCGAAACAGAGGGTATATTGTAACTCCGCCAACAAGGGCTATCAGGGCGAGTATGAAGTAGAGGGCTTGGAGTGTTGGTTTCCTATTTGGATTCACGGAAGAAATTACCCCTGTTTACCGTAAAACTCCATAAAGTCTATTCCCATCGTTTTTGAATGATGAAAATATGTCCATAAAGGCAGATTTTAACTTCTTCTATGGAAGTTGTCAACTCTTTTTTGGATTCTAGAATGGCAACAGGCAAAACCAGAATAAATGACAAGTCTTAGATCGGTGTTAGCCTTTAATATGAAGGAACAACGACTTATCTTGGGGATTTCTCAGTCGAAACTCGCTGAAAGGGTAAACACTTCAACGCATTATATTGGCATGATAGAGAGCGAAAAGAAGTTTCCAACCCCCGAAATGCTTGAACGGATTGCTACCGCCCTCGAAATTGACGCCCCAGACCTTTTTTCCACAAAGAATTATCCAATGGCAGGGGACAAGAAAATTGCAAAATTCCATGAAAAGGTTATAAATGATGTTTCTCAGGTATTGTCACAACGCATAAGGGAACTGGAAAGAGATCTAGATCTAAATGAGAGAAACATTGAAAATGATCAAAAATTGGTTTGATTGTTTAGGCAAGGCATGAAATTTTACACGCGGAGGTGCGGAGTACACGGAGGGCGGGACTCGGAGTTAATCACACCAAGGCATAAAGAACGCCAAGGTGTAGATGGGAAGAAGGTTGCTATAAACCCTAAATTTAGTTATACTTTTTTATGTTTGACATTTTAGACATTCGAGCTTTATGCAAAGATGAAACAATGATGAAATGCGGCCTTTGCAAAGCAGAGATGGAAGAAAAAAAGGTTACTTACACAGAAGACATTGATCAATGCACGGTTGTGATCCGTCGTGTTCCGGCATATGTGTGTACAGAGTGCGGAAACACCTGGTACAGTGGGACAGTCACAGCAGAACTTGAAAAAATTGTTGATGGCTTTTCGGCATCAACACTTGCAGAAATTTCTGTTGTTGATTATTCAAAATTAGTGGCGTAGGACAAAGTTGTAACNCAAAATTCACGAGGCACGGTCTTCTATAGGAAGTGTAGGANTATATTTTTTCACTTATTNGAACCCTGATAATANGAGAAAGGAATGGAAAGAATGACAGAAGAAGAAGCATTTGCCCTTGACGAGTATTACACTAAAAATCCACCTAAAGTTGACCCGTCAAAGGCTCGTATCCGTATCCCCATGGTGCGAACAGACAACGTTACCGCCGAATATCTCGCAAAAGAAGCAAAAGCCTCAAATAAAAAACCAGAAGAAATTATCAATGGTTTGGTCATGGAGAAGCTTATAAAAGCATCTGCCGTTCTATAATTCTCAATAGAAAACGATGGAATACACCGACATGACCGATGAAGAATATGACGCCCTTGATGAAAGCGAAGGCAGTGAACAAAAGCCCTGTCCAGCTCATTGACGAACTGGTGAGTAGGGAGATCGCGGCTTCCGAATAAGCAATGGATATTTGTATATCATTACAGCATACCGGCCATCTTCTGAAAAGTGGGAAACCGGAGGCAGAAAACGCAAGGAGGGAAAACTATGAAATGCGGTCTTTGTAAAGCTGAGATGGAAGAAAAAAAGGTTTCTTAAACTGAGGACATTGATCAAAGCACAGTTGTGATCCGTCGTGTTCCAGTATATGTATGTACAGAGTGCGGAAACACCTGGTACAGCGGTACAGTCATGGCAGAACTTGAGAAAATTGTTGATATCTTTTCGGCATCAGCACTTGCAGAAATTTCTGTTGTTGATTATTCAAAACTGGTGGCGTAAGGCAAGTTGGTAACGCAAAATTCGCGAGGCACAGTCTTCTATGTAAGTGCAGGAGTATATTTTTTCACTTATTGGAACCCTGATAACAGGAGAAACTTCATGGAGAATTTTACAGAATAATTTAACCT
>JGI24702J35022_10000084_pt1 | contig 41780 bp, 16 predicted proteins | sample TergutTh196P4_FD_35022 | JGI IMG/M metagenome (IMG submission 35022) | reverse complement strand
ACGAACGCTGTACGCAGTCGAAGCGAAGTCGATACCCCCTTATCGCTTAGTTGTCTGAAGTGGGTTTGGGTCAGTTGGCGTCAAGTGCATACCCAGGTAAACTAATTTCTAAAAACCAAAAACAAAAAACTAATAGGTGCTGCTTTGTTAACTATTACAGATTTAACAGTTGAATACACTGACGGAACCCGTGCTATTGAAGCGGTCAGCTTTTCAATCGACGCTGGCGAGAACGTCGCGCTCATCGGCGCAAACGGCGCGGGGAAAACGTCCCTGCTGCTTACGCTTGTCGGCGTTTTGGAAGCAAACCGCGGCGAAATCAAAATCGGGGAAACGATCCTCGGAAAGAAAACATTGCGTGAAATCCGCTCACGGGTCGGTTTGGTTTTTCAAAATCCGGACGATCAGCTTTTCATGCCGAATATTTTTGAGGACGTCGCCTTCGGGCCTCGCGGTTTTGGCTGCGACGAAGCGGAAACATCAAGACGGGTTAAAGCCGCTCTTGCTGGGCTCGGAATTGATCATCTCGCCACGCGCTCCCCGCTCAAGCTCTCAGGCGGCGAGAAGCGGTTGGCGGCAATCGCCACTACGCTCGCGACTGAGCCGGAGTTTTTACTGTTTGACGAGCCAACGGCTTTCCTGGATCCCAGGGCGAGACGCAACCTGTCGGTCGTCTTGTCCAGTTTGCCGCAAGGCAAGCTGATAGCGACGCACGACCTCGGGTTTGCACAAGAGGTGTGTTCCAGGACGCTGCTCCTGGAAAAAGGGCGGCTCGTCGCGGACGGGGGCCTCGAAATCCTGCTGGATACATCAAGGCTAGAAGAAGCGGGGCTATGACCGCAACGCTTTTTTCATAACTATACCTCAGCAAAAAGGGATCCCTGACGGGGCCCCTTTTTGCTTGTTGTATTAATTGTGTTAATTCCTATCTAACGATAGCAAGAAATCAATCTACGATGAACTGATTTCCTTGGATCGCAAGGATCCTGACAGACTTATACGCAGTATCCCAATCATCGAAGCCGCTGTTCGGCGTGATAACAGTGATTCTTACATACCTTACAGGGATCGACGCGCCAAGGTCGATAACCGTAATCGGCTTCGTGTTAGCGCGGACCTCGACGGTCGTCCAGTTGAGCGCTGCTTCGTTTGTCCAGGCCACATTATCCGAACTGTACGACACGTCGAAGTCGTAAGTCGGGCTCCTCTCGTCTTTGTCGTAATCCTGNGCGTTCTCGTAAGAGCTGGCGTGCCAGANTTGTATCTGCGAAATATTCTTTATACCGCCTGANATCTCCAATATCGCTTTGTGCGGCCCCGCGCCTTGGTATCCGGAGTATGTNCTTTCAGTCGGCGCGTCCCACTTGGTCGACAGGTCGCCGTTGACCAGATTCGAGGCTGTGCCGTTGGCGGTGGTCTGATACCTCACCGTCGCGCTGCGAAGCACATCGGTATAAGTGGCGAGATTCGCCGTGACAGTGTTGCCCTGATCCCAGTTAGCGTCGAATACGGTTATTGCGCACCTGATGGCGTCCATCCCGCGCACAGCCGAGTTTGCAAGCGAAATGGTTTTGCCGCTTACGCCATCGATCACAGAGTACACGCCGCCGACGTTTTTGTACCAAACAAACTTGCTATCGCCCTCGGGAACGTTGTCTGGGTTTGCATAGCTATAATTGGCGGTGAAGCTCGTAGAGTCGGCAGCGCCGGCGGAATACACGATCGCCGCGTTGCTGGCTACCGCGTTCGATTTACCCGGCATGAGCGGGATCGTCGCCGCGTCGCACACGGGGATGAAAGTGTTCGCCGTCCATACGAACAGCTTGACATAGCAGTCATCGCCGCCTGGTTGCATATTGACGCTAATCGGGGTATCAAGACATACAGTTCCGAAAGCATGCAAGTCCATTGGCCCAAACGCGTTTTGCGAAACCATCCTCTTCTGGGCGTTGTACAGCGCCGCGTACACGTTCACTTTGCCGAAATCGCCGGAATCTCTGAAAATCGATACAGTGTCAAGCGTGGCTTCGATCGCCTGGCCTGGGCTTGCGCTGTCTGTTTCAAAGCCGAATATGATCTCTTTTACGAGCCTTCCTTCGGCTATCTTGCCTAGATCGACTTCCACATAGTTCCATTTACCGACTTCGAGATGGCCTCCTTTACCCTGAGCTATAGGATTAGCCGCCACTCCGTACTGGTCTACGGCGCCCGGGATGTTTTTGAGGCGGCCCTCGTCGGCAAACTTCACGTCAACCGAGACGGACGCGCTGGCCGCGTTAGCGGGCTTGATCATATAACCCAGCTTGGTGTCGGCAAATACCTGCGTGTTCACGCCGCTTTTGATCTGGGTATAACTTTTTGCCGTTGACGGAGCGGTTATATCGGTCGCGACAGTACCGCTGAGCGTAACGACGTTTGTCCCATTGAGGGAGTTGAGAGACAGAATACGCGATACCTGCTCGGGGCTGTTGTCCTCGACGCGTGCCGTCAGATTGCCGTTTTGTTCCTGGCCAGTCACAAAGCCCATATATGAAAACTGTATGTTTATATTGCCAGTACCGACGTTAGTCCCGGTACCCGTGCCTGTACGCGTGACTTGAAGCCTGTAGTACCTGTATCCTCCCGAAGGGATGTTGGTGAGCGGGAACATCCTGACTTCATAGTTCGTAGTCCAACCTGGGGATGATCCGGGCTGACTTACTACATTCGTCCACGGGCCGGTAGGACTGTTGCTTCCTGTGACGATCCAGGTGTTGAGGCGCCTGGATGAATAGCTGGCGTCGTCATTCGCGCCCACGATGATGTAGTACGGGTAGCTGACCTGTTCGCCGGCATCAAAGATGAACGTGTTGTAGTTTTGGTTGATATTTCCGCAGAACTTGGTACCCCTGTCGTCTTTGAGCAAATTGTCAGGGCCTTCTCCGCCGAAGGAATCGACGACCGAGGCTGTAACCCCTATAAAGGCTCTATGCCCGACAGGTTCTGACGTGCCGGATATATGTTGCTTTTCGATGTTGGAGCCAATGTTATAGCCGGTCGACAGATCTGAGAAATCCCAGTAGAATTCTTCTTTGCCGGCGAGGTTTTTACCTTCATCCGTGCTGCCAAACTGGGGAGCCTCGCTGTTAATCAGGGATATCGCGGCGATTTTCGCCCCGGCGGCGTCCGGAAGCAGGATGCTCGATATTGTCTTTGCCGGATCCACGTCGATGTAGTAAACGTAGAGGTAGTTGTCCATAGTCATCATATCGATGGCTGGGGTGTGCCAATGCGTAAAGACGTGGGCTATGGAGTCATAGACATAGGAATTTGTGTCCATCCTGTCCATGGGTACCCAGCCAGTCAGCGGCGATGTCCAGTCGGCAAACATTATCGTTTTCGCCACTGTTTCGCCGTCCGAGTAATTGATTGTGAACCTGCCGCCAGCCGCCGCGTTTTTCCCGGCAAGGCCAAGCAGGTAGACTCTGCTAAATCCGCTTGCCCCGGCGCTCATCGGGATCGTTTGGCCAGCAGCGGTGACGAAGTTGTTGGCAGCGTCCGGGCCGAGCTGGAACTTGATCCCCTGATAGTCGACGCCGGAGAGCCTGGCCTCGTTCCACAGAGGCTCGGGTATCGAGTTGCCATTCCCGTCCAGGTTGCCTGCCCTGCGGTTGGAATCCGGGCTTGTGCCTCTGGTGTCAAAGGATCCGGCCAGGTTGATCTGCGTCTGCGTGAGTCCAAGCTGGGCGCCTGCGTACGGGTCTATTACGATCTCCATCGTCAGTATCTCGTAGTGGCCAATGTTGAAAGTGACCGTGTTGCCGCTCCTGGCTATGTTCTGCGCCACGAGCGTTTTCGATACTGGGTTGTCTATGTTGTCGTTGGAAAGCTCATTGTAGTCATGCTCAAGCATGTTGACTTCCCTGACAGCGACGACGTTCGAGGGCAGCGTCATGACTACGCCTGTGGTGTCAACGCCGTTAGTTTCCCATACCCTCACGATGAGTTTGTTCTTGTTACCCGGCTCGTCGTACTGGTTTTTCAAGGCGCCTACGATGACGTTTGATTTGTTGAGGCTCAGGAAGGATTTCTCCTTGCCGAGGATGCTGTCGCCAGCGCTTGGCAGTGTCTGGAAGGACTGCATTGGGAAGTTGAGCTCATGTGCTTTTACAGATGTGCTGCCGTCTTGCCATGTACCGGCGTGCGGGTATATCGAGTAGTTGAAATCCTGCTCGCCGATGTCTATGCGGTGGCTCGTCGGGTTCGGGACCTGTGTAGCCCGCTGGTAGTCGTTGTTGGCGCTCTGCGGCGAGCGGACGACAGTCAAGCGCGCGCGCACGTAGGTTTCGCTGCCCACTATGCCGGCGTCAGTCCCGGTACCAGCTGTGCTGCTGCCGCTCCTGACCATCCGAAGTACATCGTGGCCGTATTTCGCGTCGTTGAGAATGCTCATACCATGCGATTTCGAATCAGCCGACACGTCCATCCATTTGTGTCCTGACTGCTCGAATCGGGCAGCGTTCCAGCGCGTGTCTCGGATCGTCGCGCGGCCCAGTGCCCCGGCGTACGAGGGGACGCCCGTGAGGCTGTTCGACATTAGCGGATTATTGGCGTTTCCAGGAGCGATGAGAGCCGCAGCCGCGTCCATCCTCGCAACTTCCGTCGCGCCGTCAAGCGCGCCGTAAGCGATCTCGTAGCTGGCCGCCCTTGCGTCCACAGCGACTGGGAACGCTACTTTGAGGTTGCGCTGCTGCATCTGCCAATCGAGCTCAAAATGGACGTCTATCTTGTCGCTACCTGCAAGCAGTGTGATGTAGCGCGTAGCGGTCGACGGCCCGTAGCTGCTTGAATCGGTCCATCTGTGTGTTACCTTGACAGTTATCTTCTCTGGCGTGTTGACGACGATTTCCGGCGTCCCAACAAGGGTGGTGACCGTGTTGAAGGTCTGGGCCACGCCGCCAAACTCGCCGCTGGTCATATCCCACGCTGGGAAGCTGCTGCCGCCGGTGTCTGTCTTCCATTGCAGCGCGTTGCCCTCGAAGGCAGCCGTCTGGTAGAAAACTTCGCGGTTGTTGTCCTTTTTGTTGATGAGGCTCGGTATATTACCAGTCGTCTTACTGATGGTGAACTTCAAGCTGTCGTTTTCTATAACGATAGATGAAGCGTCGTTTGATACGAGCTGCACGTCGGTGGAAAGCGATGACGCTACGTCGCTGCCAACAGCTTTGAACACTTTGTAGCCAAGCGACGGCACCGCTTTGGCGATGAAGCTGATCTTCGCCGCGCCGTCAGGACGGTTTTCAATTACGGTGACCGGCATCTCGTTGTTAGCCGCATCGAGGACTTTTATGTAGGGGTAGCCCTTGTCGAGCTGAATAGTCGTCTCAGTCTCGCCATCCCTTTGCCAGGACGACGGGTTATAAACGAATATCGGCACGCCTTCGCTGACCGTTGTGTCCGCCCTGTAGGCTAACGCCGCCAGCGCATTGTTCTGCACGTTCGTGAGCAGGTTCTTACATAGTTCCCCATTCATGAACGTCTGATAGTACTCGATCGGCCCAGAGGAACCCGGGAGGATGTCGTGCATGGTGTTTATGCATATCCTCTCCCAAGAGGTCTCTATCTTTTCGTGGCTGTTGTTCGCCAGCGAATTTGTCCAGAATCCGATCGTTGCAGCTTGCTCTGCTGTCTGGGACAGGTTGTTGAGCTGACGGTTGTATTTCTTCACGCGTGACCATGACGTGTACGTGCCCCTGTGGTACGAGAGGTAGTTCTCGCCCGCGTGCCTATACACTAGGCCCAGTGAAGTGCCGTCGTTTAGCAGTTTCGTCGCGTCCCTGTTCGCGCCGTCGGCATTGTTGTTCGTCCCCACGCCGGGTTTACGCACGTCCCTGAAGTAATCTTCAAGGGTGGCCGGGAGGACTACCGAGCCGTTGGTGCCGCCCGAGTTATTTGCCGGCCAACCGTGGTTGCCGGAGCCAGTCCCTGAGTTCGGCCCGCCGCCGTGGTCGCCCTCTCCGAACATTCCGAGCGCGTATTTGATGTTGCTGTCGTAGTCGTAGTAATAGGTGCCGTTAGTGTACCCAGGCTGCCCTGAGAGCGAGACGCTCCCAGATCTGGATATACGGTTGAACACGTTGTTGCTGCTGGTCCTGAAGTCACTGGTGCTGTACGAGGATGTGTAGTCGTTGTAGCAGTTATACGCGAGCACGTCTGACCCGTCGAGGGCTTCCCACCAGAAGATGTCGGACTCGCGCCCTTTTGCGTTTTGGCCGCTGCCGCTTTGGCTCCATGGGCCGGGGTCCATCGCGCCGTCAGCCGGGTCTGAGCTCCAGTTCATCTTGGTCGCCACGTAGCTCGTCATGCCTGTTTTCCTCAGGAACTGCGGGAACTGCCCCGAGAATCCAAACACGTCAGGCACCAGGCCGACATAAGCTATCTGCCCAAGCTCTTCAAGGAAAAAGTGCTGCGCGTAAAGGCCGTGGCGCGCGAACGTCTCGCCTTCCATCACGTTGAGGTCCGGTTCGACGAATTGGCCGCCGGCGATTCCCCACTGCCCTTTCTCAAAGAGGTCTTTTATGTCTTCGTACAACGCTGGATAGTATTCTTTGGTCCATTTGTAGTGCGTCGAACACGAAGCGGTGAATTTGTAGGTCGAGCTACCCTTGAGCGCGTTGACCTGTCTGCCAAACGTATCCGGGATGATTTCCTCGGCGGTGTGTTGGATCGGCCATCTCCACGCTGTGTCGATATGCGAATTCCCTACCATATAGAACCTGTATGAGAGGTTCGGCGTCACCGTGACAGCCAGGGCGGGCATTGCCGACAGGATCATAACGACCATCAGTATCAAGGCGAATGCTTTCTTTGCGAGTCTATGATGATTCATTAAAATAGTTCCTCCTTTTTGCTATTGGTGTGAATTTCTAATATGTTTTTTGCGCTTGATCATTGCGAATTTCGCCGCGCTGCTATCCGATTCTCAACTGAAAACTCCCCCCCAGGATAGACTCCGCTCACGAGGCGCCCTTATAGCGTCAGACGCTATGTTTTCGGTTAATAAATAAGCAGGTTGCGGCTATCAAAATAATACAGGACCAGGTCGTTTTAGTCAATGGGATATTTAGCCTATTTAGGGCTTTTTTTGGTATTATGAGGGCTGTTCAGTGTCATCCAAAAAACTCGCAATGGTTACAGGCTCCGCACACAAGTTTGTACAATTGTACAAGTTTTCATCGCAGTACTAGTGCGTTGCCTGTAACTAACCTGTGTTTTTGGATGACACTGAACAGTTACCGAGGGTCAGAATATTGTTAATAATCGTCATAAATTTTGTTGCTAATCTGGCGATACTGCTTTATAATCACTACATAAGGTCAGTCACATCCTGGGGGGGACGTTGTGGCTCCTTTGCGTACAATTCGCTATTGCAATTTGTGCGTCATTTCAGCGGAAGAAAATGAAAAAAGAGATAAAGTGTCCAAATAATTACTGTCCAAATAATTTGAGTTTAGGAGTGAATTAATTGAAAAAGAGAATTTTGACGTCGTTATTAGCCATCAGCATCGCATTATCCGTTTTATCAGTACCGGCGCTCGCAGCCGGTGAATACTACCTTACCGCCGACCGAATATACGTAACATCCACGTCTCACTGGGACACCGTGTGGGACTGGCCGCTGGAGTATACCATAGAAACGCTTCATCCAGCGACGCTTTACGAAAATTTCGCGCTATTTGAGAAATACCCGGACTACAAGTTCAATCTGGAGGGAGCGCGCAGATATCAGCTTGTTGAAGAATACTACCCCGAAGAGAATGAAATCCTGAAGGACTATATGAAAAGCGGCAATTGGAACTTTGGAGGCAGCGGATGGGAGAACGGCGATGTAAACACCCCGTCGCCCGAGGCGCTGTTTCGCAACTTCCTCTACGGCAATAACTACATAGAAGACAATTACGGGCAGAGATCAAAAGACATATTCCTGCCTGACTGCTTCGGTTTCGGCTATGCGCTGCCATCGATCGCCGCGCATTCCAACATAATCGGCTTTGCCACGGCGAAGCTTGCGCAGCAGGGCGCGAACATGTCGGACATGCCGTGGGGCACAGGCACAAGCACTGGCGGCACCGGACGCTGGTATGGGCCGGACGGCAACTTTGTTATCGCCAATATCAACGTGAACTGGCCCGGGACCGCGCAAAACGTACGCACAAACAGCTCTTGGAATAACAGGCTCAACAACAACAAGAGCAAAGGCTATAACGCCGTAAACGTCTGGTTTGGAACAGGCGACTCGGGCGGAAGCGCCGACCCGTACTCTGTTGGCCGGGTCCTGCTGGAGCAAAGCCAAAACACGCCAACTAATGTAAATGTCATTAACGCAACAACAGACCAAGCCTATAAAGACATGACGCAAGCCGAAATAGACGCCCTGCCGAGCCATGACGGAGAACTCCTGATTTCGGTCCACGGCGCCGGGACATACACCTCGCAGGCAATAGGAAAACGATGGAACCGCCGCGCCGAAATGCTTGGCGACGCCGCCGAGCGCGCCGCGAGCGCTTCTATGTGGCTCGGGAAGTCGGACTATCCTCTTGTCGCCCTGACTACCGCCTGGCTGGGCGTGATTAGCCACCAGTTCCATGACGATACGACAGGCACAAGCACCAGTTATGTGTATGACCGTTCCCGAAACGAGTATATGGTCGCCATCAAGCAGTTCGCAGCCGAATATGCCGGCGGCGTCGGCGGAGTCGCCTCGATGATGAATACATCTGTGACGCAAGGCGTACCAGTCGTCGTCAACAATCCCACATCATACGCTCGTAAAGACGTAGTCCAGGCGACAGTTACAATGAACGCCCCGACGCCCGCTGTACGCGTGTATGCCGCCGATGGGACAGAAGTTCCGTCGCAAATCATTTCGCAAGACGGCAATGAATTTGAGGTTGCGTTTATCGCCGATGTAAAATCCGTCGGATACAGGACATATAACGTCCGTCCATCCGCAGCCCCTTGCTCGCTGGCTTCAGGGCTTACCGTAACAGAAAGCGCCTTATCAAACGATAAATACACAGTAACTATCGACGATAACGGTAATATATCAAGCATTTTTGACAAGCAATTGTCTAAAGAATTGCTAAACAACCCGATCCGTCTGGGCCTAATCAACGAAGGCGGCACTTCGATGTGGTCAGCTTGGGAAATTCGCCTAGCGGATTATTGGAACGTAACCCCTCAAGGCTATGTTTCCGGGACTCCAGCTATATCCGTTGTTGAAGACGGGCCCGCGCGCGTCGCGCTTAAGATCGACAGGACCTTCCGCAACTCCAGCTACAGCCAGATCGTCAGCCTAGCCTCCGGCGGCGCCGTCGTCCGCGTTGACAATGTAGTCAACTGGAACGAACGCTCAACGCTGCTAAAAGCGGTGTTCGACCTGACGTCGGCGAATCCCAGGGCTACATTCGACCTGGGCCTTGGCGTCGTAGAGCGCGGCAACTCCACGAGCAACCGCGCCGAAGTCCCGCATCAAAAGTGGGCAAACCTTAAGGCTACGGACGGCAGCTACGGCGTATCGATCATCAACGACAGCAAATACGGCATTGATAAATTCAGCAACAGTGTTTTGCGCCTATCCCTCATACACTCGCCGCCGAGCGTTGGGGGGGCGACCACCGGATACGGCGCGAACCTGCCTGGCACAGGAGAGTTTACCCACAGCAAAGTCCTGATACCCTCTGACCAGATGTTCCAGGATGTCGGTGAAAACCGTTTCGCGTACGCTATTTATGCCCATGGCGACTCAATAGACGGCGATCTGACACAGGCGGAAGCCGAGGCGTTTAACCAGCCGATGAACGCGTTTCAGACCGTATCCCACATCGGAACCTTGGGAGACGACTACAGCTTTGCTTCAATACCAGGTGCCGACAACATTATAATACGCGCGATAAAGAAAGCCGAACGCTCTGACGAGATCATTGTCCGCGTGAACGAAACAAAAGGAAAGGCCCTCACCGCCGCTACGCTTTCCATGGGCAACGGCATCGCCAGCGCGCGCGAAGTCTACGCGTCGGAAGAACCAATCGGCCCCGCTACCGTTTCGGGCGGAGCGCTTCAATTTGAGCTGGGCAAGTATGGAATAAAGACATTCGCGCTAACGCTTAATCCCCCTCAGACCCCGGCTCAGAAAAACGCCTCCCTGGCAGTGACGCTTCCTTACAACGCGGATGTTTTCTCTTCCAACAACAATAAAAGCGACGGCGCCATGACAATGATGGGCGACGCTTACCCAACCGAACTCGTGCCCGATAAGATCAGTAGCGGCGGAGTGGAATATGTTATGGGGCCCAAAGACGATGGCTCAAACAACGCCGTCGAGCTCAAAGGCCAAACAATAACCCTGCCAACTTCAGCAAATATGCCAACAACGCAGCGCGTTCTCAATCTGCTCGCGGTCTCTGCACGCGGCGACGTCGCGGCGACGTTTAACTTTGGCGGCGGAAATACGCAGACAGTCGAGATTGGCGACTATTCCGAGAATGTAGCAGCCTGGGATATGTACGGTCTAGGTTACAAGGGTTATGTGAAAAAACAGACGCCCGCCTTTATGGCTACCCACCGCCACACCGACGGCAAAGACAACGTAGCGGCTTCGACCTACATGTTCTCCTACGCGCTGGACGTACCCGAAACCGCGACAGGCGTGACGCTCCCCAACCTTGAAGACGTTTACATTCTGGCGGCGACCCTGGTCGATAATCCAGCCAAGCTGACGCCAGCATCGCAACTTTACGACCAAAGAGAGCGCAACGACAATGACGTCTTCAACATATTCAAAGGGTTTACCGGATTTGAGCCGGAGGATCCCGATATGTTCTACTCGCTCAACGCCGGGACGTCAAATACGGCGACAAGCATCAACACAGCGGGCAGGATATTTGAACCGTCCACCGAGAAACCTTTCTCAGGGACGCAGTCGCTTAAGTTTGCCGGCAGCACGGCGACTACCGGCACGACAGCAGCAAGGATATACTTCGACCTCACCACAAAGCGTATGCAAATAAAACCTGGAATGGTCCTGACTTACAAATTCTTCGCGACAAACGAGCTGAGCCGTTATATCGCTTTTGACGCCGTAATTTATGACAGCGATAACCACGGCTTTGTCGGCGGGCTCGCGAGAGGCGGAACAGAATTCGCCAACGGTACGCTGCTGCGCAACAAGCCGCTGACGGTGGACCAAGACGGCGTTCGCTATAATCCGCAGTATCCGCGCGGCGTTGTAGGCGAGTGGGTCACAGTGACGGTCGACCTGTATGACGTAGCGCCGGAAGGCAACCTACGCTGCCTATCCGTCGGCTTTGACAAACCTGCCGGCGTCGCTGGAGGCGATTTCCTTGCCTACATTGACGACGTAGCAATCTCTATCCCGCAAGCGCCGAGCGGTTCAAACGCTCTCCAATGGAACATCGACTACGCCAAAACCTTTGATAGGGCCAAATATTCAGGGAAGAGCCTAGCTAATTTGGATCACGCGATCGAACTGGCGGAAACCATAATCGCCGCGCCGAACGCGAGCCAAAACGAGCTGAACTTCGCCCTGTCAAACCTGAATAAATATATGTATGACAAACTGGAAAAGAACCTCGACGTCTTCGATTATGTCGACGCGAACTCCTGGAATGGCGTCAGGGACGTCACATTCAGCGGAGCGACCCCCAGAAAGCAAAACGGCTATATGGATCAGCTCGCGACCACCGCTTGGGTGATATACCGAGGCGTCGCGTTTGGCAAGGGCGCGTCCCAGATCACCATAGACTATCAGAGCGCCAATAGCGGAACTGCCAGCGACGGCGTAATAGAGGTCCGGCTCAACCATTCCGGCGGAAAACTGCTTGGCACAGTACCAGTAGCGAGAACTAACGGAGTTAGGACACAGGTAACCGCGCCCATCGACTTCATTTCCGGCGATCAGGATATCTGTTTGCAGTTTATCGGCAACGCAACCGTCGTATCCAGGCTATACGGATTTTATGTAACGCCTGACTGGGGCATCACACCGTCGTTTACAAGCAATGGCGCTCCGGTGACAAGCATCGATGCGGCGGCGGGCAATAAGCTCGACGCGACTGTGACTGTCGCCAACAACCCTCTTAACCCGACGACTGACGCGATGCTGCTAATAGCGCTGTATGACAAAGTTGGGCGTCTTATATCCACGAGCAACGATACAAAAACCATCGCTCCGGGAGCTTCAAGCGTATATAACCTCTCCGTGAACGTACCGGCTGATACCGAAGGCGTGAAGTGCGCGCTCTTCCTGTGGGAGGGCGGCACATATATCCCGCTCACGGAAAAACTACAAGTGCTGGATTAACGCGCGCATAGAACCGTAAACAGACTTAAAACCATAAATAATCAACTAATAGCAACTGAAACACTCGCTTATTCTAGCGGGTGTTTCAGTGTTTTTTAGTACATTAATGGTTATCTTCTGTAAATTAAAAACAAGAAAATCCTCTCGTCTAACCCCCGTATTCTGACTCCTGACTCCTGAATTCTGGCGTAGCACTTTGGGTTGTGGGCAAAGCCCGCTTTAGTTCAAAATAGTTATTATTCAACCGCCTTGACGGTCTGTGTACAGTGGCGAAACAGTTCTTCGGTAGCTAGCGCGATTTTTGTTATGGCGAACGCGTTGCCTGTAGGGAAAAGGTAGAACGTATCGTCGGTTGTGTTTAAATCGACGCAATCGCCCCGCCCCATATAGTCGTATTCTATATGGCAAGAGTGCATCGAGGTTGGTTGCCACACCAGGTTGAACGCTTCGTTTTCATATATTCCGGATAGCTTAAACCCGTCCATATTATGCGTGAGAGTAGCCATATCTTTGAACACCACAAACCCTTTCGAGTTTGGCAACGACTCTACGCGGACTTCCATATCCTGGGAGTACGCGCAGCTTTCGACTTCTTTGCGCACGTTAGCTCGTTCCCATTCGTACCAAAGCGGGATGTGGGAAAACTCCGTTTCCCCAGCCTTGGCGCTCAGTTGCCCATCCTCGCCCATTTCCCAGATTTTTCCACAACTGTCGCAACGCAGCTCGCTTTTTTCGGAGGACATCTTATATTCGACGTGACACGCGGGGCACTGATAAAGCACTTTGTGCAGCCCCTCAGCGCGGGTTTTGTCTTTGACCAGAATGTTTCTCTCTTTCTGCCACGCGTATTCGTCATATTGGAACGCCTTGACGATTCTGGCGTTTATTTCTTCCGGGGTAAGTTCCTGAGTCTCCTGTTGGGTCAGTAGGAGGCTTATTTCGGATTCGACCGGTTTGACCTTGCGGTTGCCAGTGTTCCAAAACGGGGAATTGATATGATGCCCGTGCATGATAAGCGTCACCACCGGCACGTTCATCTTGCGTACCATCTTACCTAGGGAGTGCGGCAGCACGGCTGTAGTCCCGCAAAGCGAGTACCTGGCCTCGGGGAAGAGCGCGACGATATCTCCATTGTCGCGCGCGCTGAGCATGTTTCTAACAAGGTTGATGCTTTTGGTGAATTTGCGGTTGCATATGCCGCCGACTGCCCGAAGCAGCCATTCCCTGCCAATATATCCGTCGATGGCCACTACGTAATTGGCGCGTTTAGGGAAAATCGCTTTTGTTAGGATCATGAAGTCCATAAAAGAGTTGTGGTTGCAAAGCAGAAAATAAGGTGGCTTGAGCCATTTCGGCATACCGTCCTTATTGACCTTAGCGCGGTGCGATATCGCTTTCGGGTAGCTGAGCAGCCACGTCACAGGCGACAGCACCCGCCACTGCCTGTTAGGTTTCCGTGCCATGTCGAATCTTTTAAATTCACCTATCATATAAAATATACCTTTTCTTTCAATAGAATTATGATATCAAATAGTCGAAATAACGAACACGAGCTACATTCTATCAGTGGAAGCGGTATATTACAAGAAAAAATAAAATCCAATTTTGTAGGGACGAACCTATGTGTTCGCCCTCCTGCATATTTCTGTCGCAGTCGATGATTCTCCGAGATACGTTATATTTTTCAATAAGGCGCGCCCCGTTGATAGGGAGTTTTTAATTATGCCATTTTGGCACAATTGCTATTTAAAGCGCTAAAGCAAACTGCGGTGAACTCCCTCCGTCGCTTCGCAACGCTCCCTCTGAGAGGGAGGCTTTGGATTTTACGTTGTCTCCCTCTCAAAGGGGGATGTCGGCGTAGCCGACAGGGGGAGTACTCCGGTTTCCTGCGCATTACCACACATGAATTGTTACTGACTACCCAGTGAATAGTAGCGTCGAGTAACATGTTACGTAACTGTTCAGTGGGTGTCCAAAAACTCGCAATGGTTACAGGCTCCGCACACAAGTTTTGACAATTGTACAAGTTTTCACCTCAGTACCAGTGCGTTGCCTGTAACCAACCTGTGTTTTTGGATGCCCACTGAACAGTTTCCATGTTACAATAAGATCATCGTAAGATCATCAACATTCATACTTGACAATACTGCTCCTTGATTATACAATTGACATCGTAATAAACAATAAATGAGGTGATAATATGTACAAAAAAGTTAAAGCATTTGTAAGCATACTCTTGATTTTAATGATTGGATCTTTGTCAGTCTTTGCGTCGGGAGATAATCAAACTTCTTCAGACGCCCAAACTTTCCAGCCGCGTGTATGGATAGAAAACCTCAATATAAAGCTACCGAGCCAAAACCCGGGAACGAACTCGAAATTGGTGTTAGATGAATTCCCGAATACTGTGTTCCGTTGGACGCCTGAAAAAATCACTGCCCTTGAAGCTAGCGGCGAAAGAGAACTCATACCTCAAGGGTTTACCCGAGTGATGAATAGTGTTTTCCTGGCTGACCTAAACGGCGACGGTCTGCCTGAATTCTGCGCGACTGTTTATTTCGGCTCAGGAGTTGGCTACAAAAATGTAGAGATTTACGATTATGCTGCTGGAAAGCATTATGAACTACCTGGCAACCTTCCGCCGCGTGATTTGTACACTCTGTCTTTAGACGACGGCCAGTTGATTGCCACGCAAGCGGAGTTACATACGAATAAACTGATCGCGACAGGCAGACTGGAAATCATTGACGGCGCGCTGGCAATTGTTTCCGAACCTGGAAGGGGAGCCACACCTGCGGTCGTTGACAATCCGGTTGGGGAAGGCTATAAAATCTATTACAATGGCAAAGCCTCGCCGAGCAATGTGCCGCTGCCTTTAGGCAGCATTGCGCAATTTTACGCGATGCTAGACGGCGCGCCAATCACCATGAACATAAAATGGGTGATTTCAAATCCAACATACGCGACAGTAGATCCCATCACAGGTCTTGTAATTGTCAATAAAGTGAAAAATGTCGGGCAAGTAGCATTGATGCTTTATGACTCCACTAATAAGCTGCTTGACACTATTACGTTAAGAATTATTTAGGCGCCTTTCTATAACGGATAAAAATCATTGATTGAGAGAGCCTACTGGGGATTATTGCCCAGTAGGCTTTCCTGTTTCCGGATATATAGCGTCGCCTAAAAAAAAATCTATTACAAAATTATAAATTCCTCATTTCAAAATTCATATCGCATTGACAACCGTGCCGAGCACGTTTATAATGTTAGCGGCTACAGCCCAAAATGACTGCGGCCTTGGCAGATCGGCGCTGCATAATTATTCATAATGTGACGCCGTCTGAGCGCGCCGCAACCCCTGGAGGACTAACCATGGCAGGAATCACGCTCAAAGGGATCAACAAGATTTATCCCGGCAATATTAAAGCAGTTGACGACTTTAATCTTGAGATCGAAGATAAAGAATTCATCATTCTCGTTGGCCCATCCGGCTGCGGGAAAACCACGACCCTGCGTATGATCGCAGGGCTTGAGGAAATCACCGAAGGCGAACTGTACATAGGGGGCAGGCTGGTAAACAGCGTCGCGCCGAAAAACCGCGATATAGCGATGGTTTTTCAAAACTACGCTCTCTACCCACATATGACCGTGTATAAAAACATGGCGTTCGCCCTAAAACTTCGAAAGACGCCAAAGGAAAAAATCGCGAAACAAGTTACGGAAGCTGCTCAAATGCTGGATATAAAAGAACTGCTGAGCAGAAAGCCCAAACAACTGTCCGGAGGAGAGCGCCAGCGCGTCGCGCTAGGCCGCGCCATGGTCCGCAACCCGGCGGTCTTCCTGCTTGACGAGCCGCTGTCGAACCTCGATGCCAAGCTCCGAGCCACGATGAGGGCTGAACTGATTAAGCTCCAAAAAAGGCTAGGGACGACGTTTGTCTACGTAACCCACGATCAAGCGGAAGCCATGACAATGGGAGACAGGATCGTCGTGATGCATGACGGCCTAATCCAGCAAGTGGACGAACCGCAGCAGCTCTACGACTACCCGCGCAACATTTTTGTAGCGGGATTCATAGGTTCCCCGCCAATGAACTTTATGGACTGCGTGGTGAGGAAAAGCGGCGGAGGGTACGTCGCGCGCGTCGATCAAACGGACGTCCCGATACTGCCGGAAAGGTTTCGGGATGAAAAAATAACCCCATATGAGAATAAAGATATGATCCTTGGTATACGCCCGGAGGATATCCATCTGGAAGACGAGTACCAGGACAAACCTGGCGCCGTCGCGCTCGACGCCAAAGTGGATATCGCCGAGATGCTGGGGTCCGAGATCCTGCTGTATGCCGCGCTAGGCGGGCGCATTTTGATAGCGAAGATATCCGCTAAGTATAAGTCGCTGGGGCCAGGCGACGACATAAAACTGGAGATCGACTGCGGGAAAATCCACCTGTTTGACAAAGAAAGCGGGTTGACGATTGACAATTAACAATTAACAATTAACGATTAACGATTAGAGATTAATAGCTAGCGGCTAACATGAAATACGCAACAGGGAACAGGAGACAGGGTGTGCTGACGGAGAACAAGAAAACAAAGAGATACAAAAAATAAAAAACAGGCAACAGCGGTTGCGCCCCTAACGCCTATCCCAAGGTTCTACCCCAAAAGTTTGCGTTGCGATGTTTGCGAAAGGGAGTAATCAGCATTAATACTAATGATGTCAACTTGAAGGTCGAAATGCTGGGAGGGTTTGCTATCCTTTCTGGCGAGAGTTGCATTACCGAACAGGTTGGAAAAGCCTCAAAGGTTTGGAAACTGATCCAGTATTTGATAGCGAACCGGTACAAATCGGTTTCCCAAGATGAACTGATCAATGTTTTTTGCGATGGCGAACTCGTCGCGAATCCTGGAAGCGCGTTACGCACTATGGTAAGCCGCGCTCGTGCCGCGCTTGTCAAAGCCGGGTTGCCCCGCGCCGAGGAACTGATTCTCGCAAAAAGCGGCGGGTATGCGTGGAATAACGCCAGAAAATGCGTCGTCGACGCCGAGCAGTTTGAGTATCTATGCAAAAAAGCGGGAACTGGCGTAGGCGACGATGAGCGCTTGGAGCTGCTTCTGCAGGCAGCCGACCTCTACAAAGGCGACTTTTTGCCGAACTCAGCCGGCGACATGTGGGTAATACCGCTTGCCCGCTGGTATCGATCCATGTACATAAACTGCGCCCACGACGCGTTGGAATTGTTGACGCGCACTGGGCGCAGCGTCGAAGCGGAGGAACTTTGCGCTAAAGCGTTGCGCACGGACCCGTTTGACGAACAATTGCTGGAGTATAGGCTGCGGTCGCTTCTAGCGCAGGGTAAAAACACAGAGGCTGTGGACGAATACAAGAGAATGGAAACCATGTTCTATGACGTACTGTGCGTACAGTTTTCGGAGAACCTTTGCGCTCTTTACAATCAAATACAAAAGCCGGTCATAAGGGAAGGCGCCTCGCTGGAAGCAGTGATCGACGACTTCCTCAAAGACGCGGACTATGCCGGCGCCTACTATTGCGATATCACCGCTTTTAAGACCATTTGCCAGATAGAAGCGCGTTCGATGTCGCGATCAGGGCGCACTACATTCATAGCGAGGTTTGATGCAAAACACGAACCGCGCGCGAAAAACGGGGGCGTCATGAAGCAGCTCGCCATCGCGATCCCGCGCAGCTTGCGCAAGGGCGACATGTTTACGCGCGCCACGCCCAACCAATATATGCTAATGCTCAACAATTTGACGTATGAAGACTGTAAATCCTTGATCGATAGGATCATGTATTCGCTGGAAACAAAATACCTGCCGAAAATCATCGGAGTATCGATAAAACCGCTCAAACCCATATTCTGACGACTGGCGTTAAGAAATCATGGAAAGCGGAAATCCAAGAATTGTTTGCCACTTTATTTTGGTTTGTAATCAGATCATTTCGATCAAAAAAATTTAGAAGATGTAACACATCCGTAACAATTTGGACTTATAATCAGATACAAGATGAACCGGCGAAAGGCGGCAAAACCATTGGAAACCGGTAGTAAATCAATCGTTACGACTGTGACGGTCATGATGCGGGCGGAGATTTCCTCTTTTAACGACGGAACGATCAGGGGAGAACTGCACAGCCAATATCTTGAGGCGCCGTGTGTTTTTTTCGACGTAATATATATGATCGAAAAGATGGAAGAAATATTCGACTCAAAGGGCTTTCCGATGATGTTCCTGAAGCCAAGGGCTTTTAGCGACAGTCGGCAGGCTGTGAGAAAAAACAAAACGGTGAAGAATTATGCTATGAAAGATATCATCGATATAAAGGCTACTGAAGGACTGGAAGTCGCGAAATGCACTTTTGAGATTGCGGTGAGGTTCAGGCAAAATGCCACTTGGCAAGGCCAGATAATATGGGCCGAAAAGAACCTGAAGCAAAATTTCCGCAGCGTCCTTGAGATGCTTAGGCTTATGGACGAAGCCCTGATGGAAGAAGTGGATGACGAGAACTTGGTCGGGTGGAAAGGCCGGAGGGCGTAGCGCAGCAAACGGAGCCGCGCGGCTCCGGTAGGGCTTTTTAACAAGTAACCGCGGCCGCATGATGGAAGAGAAGGTGATAGGGTATCGATTTGTAGGTGGGGGTATAAAAAAGGTACAGGATGTATAATAGCGGTGATCATAATGATCCAATATGGTCATGTTGGTCATAATGTTGGACGCCCCGCGGGGAGGCGGATAAAAGATTCCCCCGTGTTGCTGTTCAATTTTAGACAATAAAAACAAAAAAACATAAAGGAGAAGGAAAAAATGAAAAAACTGATGAAGAACAAAAGAACGATCACCGGCCTCGTAGCAATGACGCTCGGGGTGGCGATCCTGTTGATGGGCCTATCGCTCGCATGGTTTACCAGCTCCGGAGGGGGCACAGTCAATACGATTGAACTCGGCACGCTAATTGTAGACGGAGACTTGGAAATTGAAGACGCGGGTCTGGTTTTCAACTATCCCGGAACCGAAGTATACTATGAGGGAGTCGCGTGGATTAAGAATGTTGGCTCGCTCAACGCACTCTGCCAGCTCGACATCAAGACGACTATATACGACGCGGATGCCCAGGGCGTTGTAACTTGGGGACCAGTTGAAGATGCGACTAAAGCCAGAGTCGAGATTATCGAAGACGAGACCACCTTTATAAACGATCCCTTTGGCGCGGCTACTGTACTAAAAAAGACTCACGAGCTCGGAACTTGGGGCATCTACTATCCACTCAGCGGCGACTTTGACTCCTACAACTGGCTCGTAGGCGCCGACGGCAAGTACTATGTGCAGATGTTTGGCAATGACGACTTGCATTTTGCTTACAACCTGATACTTGACCCGAGCCTTTATGGTGATAGCACTGTCGCCAATCCTAAGGCCGATTATCAAGGTTCTTTCGTGGATGTGCAACTGAAGTGGAACGCCGTGCAGGCGGATCCTTTAGCGGCTGTTGAAGCGATACTTCCTGGTGTGGTAATTCAAGACTATGAAGCATTCCCAGGCGCTGGTTTCGACGTCCCAACCCCAGTTTATGATGTCGGCGGTGGCGTTTATGAGCCATTCTTTACGGCTCTAGATGGCTTTACATTTATTACGTATGACGCGGGCGCTACTGATCCATTCGGCGGCGACGGCGTGTATCCGGACGAAGTTGTGCCAGGCGGCCTTCAGCCATTTGGCTCATACGACCAACAGGAAGAGCTCGTTGAGGCATATTTGAACACGCTTCCAGAAACATGGCTCAAGTATGCGATCATGGGTGCGAACGGCCTTAACTAGTAGTAGGCTGGTCTAAACAGAAAGAAAACGGCGGGCTTATAACCCGCAGGCTGGGAGGGCGCCCCGGTCGACAGATGGGGCGCCCCTAAACCCAGCGGAGCAAGTGGATAAAAGCCGGGCACTAAACGCTCAAGCAATCTACAGGATGGGCTGTCATATGATAAAGAAAATCTTAAAAATAGCCGGAGTGATTGTGCTAGTGCTCATACTATTACTTAGCGTCATGATTGCTCTTGGCGCCCTTCTTAGAGATGAAAGTCTACTTTCGCCATGGGGTACAGGCTTCTTTATTATCGCTTCCGGGAGCATGGAGCCTAATATACCGGTAGGAAGCATTGTGTATGTAAGAGCTGTCGAGCCTGATCAAATAAAAGTGGATGACGTGATTACCTTTTTCATAGGAAACAAGACAATTGTATTGACGCACCGCGTGACGGCGATAACGGAAAATGAGGGCAGCTATCTATATATGACGAGAGGCGATGCAAACAATGCAAACGACCGCCCGTTCGGATACGATATGGTGATAGGACGGGTGACGTTCGTCATACCAGGAAATGGTTTTCTTGTTAGTATGATTGGCAACGTAAAATATATAGGTATTGGCGTCATTGCTATAGGGCTATTACTGTGCGTAGTTGGTATTATAAAAAGTTCGAAAAAGAGCAAAGTTTTAGTAGCGGCAGGGGATTCAGAAGACGGCGACTCAAACCTGATAGAGATGGACGATACCAAGGTAGGCGCCGACTCGGAGGAGACTTACAAGGGACGTATGGGAGAGGGAGAAGACAGCGCAAGGCAAGATGAGGCCTTAGATGAAATTATAGAGGAAGTTGATTCCAATGAGATTACTTTCTACAATGATGAAGACAAATAAGGGTAAAGCATACCCAGAACGATATATACTTGGCGGTTTAATTTGTGTACTTATGGGAGCGTCGCTTTTGTTTGGCGTTCTGACTGGAGCGTGGCTAATATGTTCGGGCGAAAGTGTTCCAATGACAACTGACCTTGCTGAGCTTGAAAAAATATTACAAGATGCGGGAAAAGTTGGATCGGCTGGGCTGCTAATGGAAGAAGCCGAAGAGACCGAGGAAGCCGAAGACGAAACAGATGATTCTTTTTCCGATGAAACCGAAAAAGAATTAGAAGATGAGATTGACAAAGACAGCGAAGAGATTCATAATGATGATATCGAGGCTGATGAAGATAATTCTAATTTTAGCGAAAACCGCAGCGGACGCGGAATGAGTGCGCACAACCCTGCGGATAACATAGAAATGACTGATGTCAACGAGTTAGATGATGGCGAGGTCATTAGCGAAGCTCAAGATGACGACCCAGAAGAAGAAACAGAGATAGAGGAAGATAAAGGCTCAGAAGAGCGCATTGTGAATGATGGTGGTAATATTACCGCTGGAGCCGGCGAAGAGAGCGGCGAGGAAGCGGAAACGGAAGTGTACGAAGTTTGGAGTAACTACGAGGTGTGGAGCTACAATGACGTCTTAGATACTAGCGAAGGTGACTAAGGCGTCAGTCAGCGTGACTGTATGTCTGTTCTTACAAATAGTTGTTTTTGTGATGTTAATAGAGCATAAATAGACGCTAATCCCGGAGAATGCTGCAATCTTTTAGTTAGAAGAAATGTAGTTCTAGTGTCTGAGTATGAAACTGGAGAGACAAAATGAGAAAACAATCCGTTAAAATAAGAATAGCGCGGCTTATACCGATCATATTATTGATCGTTGTTCTTATGGGGACATCCGGGAAAGCTATTGAGGATCCCAAAGTTACGTTTAATGGCGAGGGAGGTGCGGATAGTTGGCATCTGACCACCCAGGATTTATTCGGCGATAAAACGAAAGACCTTGCCCCGGGGCTTGAAGCCACCACAGAAGTAACCCTGAGTAATAATAGCAAATTTTCAGCCGATTTCTACCTTATCGCTCAACCTGAAAATAGTGCCGATGTCGAGATTGCGACATTATATGATTCGATTGATATTTTGGTGACGTTTAAATTTAAGGGAAGTGGGAATTCAGCTCCAGAACGAGAAATTTATAGAGGAAAATTTGGAGGCAGCGTAGGTTCGGATTTATATTCCGAAGATGGAGCGCGGTTAGGGACGCTTTTGCCTTCGCAAGAAGGGTTAATAACTGTTACTGTAAACATCGCAAATACTGTAGGCAATAAGTATATGGAAAAGGTTTGCGAAGCGAATTGGGAGTTTAAAGCAGTTGCGATAAGCCCACAGTCTGTAGCTAATGGGAATACTAAAGATGGAAACAGTTTGCAAGATATCGGTGCCCTGATTGTCGATGAAGATGAAATTCCGCTTGCTGACAAAGAAAGTACAGGCCTGGACGCGAATGGAGCATCTGATAATGTCATTGAAGACCCTAACGTAGTACTTGTTTCAACACAATCCGGTATGCCGCAGACAGGCGGGATCAGGACATTTGTGCTGCCACTGGCGGTAGTACTCGCGATACTTTGTACATTATTTTTCGGTGTGACGTTTTATAATCAAAGAAGATCAAAAAAGGAGAGGAACGTAGCGGAATGATCATCCGCCGCGTTCGCGTAATTCTTGGTGTACTTATTATATTGACGGCAGTAGCGGCTGTTTTCGAGATAACGCGCCCATATCGACCGGATAACCCACTAGATAGCTTCGTTGATGAAGTGATAGGTCGTGATCCCTTAGGATATGGTTTTGAAGACGAAGAATTCCCTGTGTATTTAGAAATTCCATTTGGCGAGGATGTTGAAGGATTTAGGCCTGTTTCGGGAGAGCGGCTCGACTATATTGAAGGTGAAATAAGGCTTATTATACCAGCGCTGGATTTCGATAAGGTTGTTCAAGATGGGACGTCGCAGGCCGCGTTAAAAAAAGGGCCCGGGCTTTTTGAATCATCAGCAATGCCTGGTCAGCAGGGAGCGAATGTTAGTATAGCTGGACATAGAAACCGCGAAACATTTTATTATCTTGACCGCGTTGGCAAAGATGACAGAGTATATCTCATTTATAATCAAAACGTATATACGTATGTTTTTTATGATAGTATCGTGGTTCTACCTTCGCGCTGGGATGTTATATCTGAGCAAGAGTTTGAAGCGTGTACGCTTATAACATGTACGCCCATTAGAGTTGCTAACAAACGTATGGTTGTGCGTTTTAAATTGGAGAGTATAGCCGGATATGAAAGTTATTCCTGATAAAATTGAATAAAACAGTGTCAGCGGTAGAGCGCGGATTTAGTGGAACAAAGTATTTAATCCGCGTGATTCCGTTGGCTGTGTTTATGTAAAGGCGCCGCAACTAAACGTTGGCGTCTAGGCAAATAGGGAGAGGAACGAGGGATCTCTGGAGCCGCTCAGTATCCTCCAAGGGGCGCTGTGACTGCGTTCCGATTTAACTAAGAAACCTATGCGAGGGTGTCCCCCCCCCCTTGCGGATAAGGTGAATGGATGGAAGGTGATAAGGAATCGATTGTTAAGCAACTCAAAAGCTTTACCATCACGCGGTTTTTGAGTTCCGCAATCAGTCATTTTAAGGGTGGTGAGTGGAAACAGTTGTCACACAACTCAAAAAGCCGACATGACGTCGGACGATTTGCGAGTTTCACAATTAAGAGAAAAGGAGTACTATCAATGAAAACTAATACAAAGAAAGTAATAAACATTGTACTGACCCTCGCGATGTTATTTTCGCTGATTACCGCGTTTGGCGGAGTATCTTTAGCTGCCGCCGAAATTAGCGAAGTGTCAGCTGCTCACGATGACGGCGTCGTCTCTGTGGAATATAATTTAGCCGGCGCTGACAAAGTGGTATGGGCATCGTTGAGGGCGGCAAAAGTAGTCGGCGGAGATCTTGTATATCTTGATCAATACGACCTCGAAAATGGTGAAGAGAACGATGTCGAATTTGCGATTGATAACGTAGCACTTAAAGGTTTGGTTCTTAAAGTATTCGTAGCTTCAGCCGCTGGTTCAGCCGATGCCCTAGTGGCGATCGACGTAGAAAAAGACGAGCTGGATGCAGAGATCGCGATTTCGCCAATCGACAGGCCACAAGAATTCAGCGTATCCGCACAAGTTTGGGGCGACTATGTTGAAGCGTACGACGCGGCTGTAGCAGCGAGCGAATATCCGTTCTCGTCACAGCTCGAAGTCGACGCAGCGCTTGAGGATCTGCAAGATGCGCACGACACGCTAGCGAAGAAGATCACCAGTGTTGGATTCCCCGACAACGTACCGGCAATGGTAACGCTTGCCCGCGGGCAGTCGTACACCTTCCAGGCAATCTTTGACTCCGCGTTTGAAGGCAACTTTGCGATCGCGACAGATTTTGAATGGTCGCTGTTAGTGCCTGGCTTCGCCGCTATCGACGCAGTAAGCGGAAAAGTCATCGCAGGGACAAAAGCAGGAACAGTACCGCTTCAAGTCAAAGACAAGATCACCGGACTTACCGCGCAGATAGTCTTGAGGATAGTATAAGATAAAAGTCGCTAATTATAGCCCCCCTGCAAAAGGGGGGCTATACATATATACAAATGCAGAAAGAAGGAGACACAATGACACAAACAAAAGGGAAAATAAAACAACTGCTGGCGCTTATTATGGTTTTCGCGATCGTACTCCCAATGTCCGCCACAGCAGTTGCAGCTCCCGCCGACGAAACATACGTTTTTGCCGACACGATGATGGACGATTTCCTGGCGGTCTATCTGCGTGACCACCTAAACAGGCAAGGGCAGACCGTCGGGAAAAGCACTTGGCGCTGGAGCGACCACACGAACACGCCAAACGCGTCTGGCGAAAAAAGCCGTGAAACTGACTTTTGGCTCTCGGCCCTCATATTCGACACATTCAACGACGCTCTAGAGTATTCGAAAGACCTAAAGCACAAAGTGACGCTCGACGCGCTATACGAGAGCTTTATGAACTCAGGATACCACCCGACTTGGGACGTCCACGTCTGGGATAACAACACATACAACGACGACCTGTGCTGGTGGGCTCAGGCGTTTGAGCGTACATACAGGTTGACAGGGGACACGAAGTACCTTGAAACATCGATGGATATGTTCTCCGAGATATGGTCCTGTTGGGAAAACGCGTCTTCGCCGACGACTCGTTATGGCGGCGCGCCTTACGGCGGCATAACCTGGAGGCACAATAACGTCAACAACTGGCAAACCAGTGGCAAAAACGTCTGTACAAACGCCAATGCGGCGCTGATAGCGGCGCGCCTTGCAAAGACGCTCGCCGCAACCGACAGCGTAAAATCCGCCGCCTATGCGTCGCAAGCAAAACAGATCTACGACTGGTCATATGCCCATTTGTACAAAGGCAACGGATATGTGATCGACACCGTAAACTCTAGCGGGAGTGAATCCACAGCTCAGTTTACATACAACTACGGTATGTTCGCGGGCGCCGCCTATGAAATGTACACGCTCTTTGGCGATGAGATTTATCTGCAAACCTGCAAAGATATCTTAAATTACGGCTGGAACTCAATGACGCTCGCCGACGGCCTGACGATCAAGGACGAAGGCCAGGGCGACTCAGCAGGGTTTAAAATGATACTGCTGCGCCAGACTGCCAACATAGTCTATAAAGGCGGCCTCGTGGATTACGAGAAATACCTGAAGGCAAACGCTGTACAAGCTTGGAAGAACCGTAGGCTGACCGACGGCCTGTGCGGCTCAAACCTTGCCATGAAGCCGAAACCGGATGCAGGCATCGCAAGCCCCTGCGCGATCCTTGGACCCGCGCTCCTATACTGGACCGGTATCGACCCGACGCTGGATTATGGCTATGACCTCATCGACCTGACTGATGGCAAAGACGGCATATACCAATCGGAGGCGGCGTCGAATGAGTACATCAATTATGACAGCAGCCAGTCGGGTTATACCGGTACCGGATATACGCAATATTGGGACGCCGACGGCCCACACGTCCAGGACGGCTATGTACGCTTCGACGTAGAGGTAGCGGAGGCCGGGATATATAAGCTGAATTTCAGATGGTACACAAGAGGCAACAACACGCGCCGGTTGAGCATTAACAACGGCCCGATATCAATCCTCAATTTCACGAGGACGGCGGCCAACCGTTGGGAAGACCTCCCATATTACGCTTACTTCAACGAGGGCATAAATACGGTAAAGGTTATTTACTACAACAAAAACACCCACCCGACAAGCGACCAGGATATGGACTCCTGGCTATTTCTCGACTATCTAGCCGTGGATTACCTCGCCCCCTGCGCTGCGCCAAAGCAAACTGTCGCGCTAAATGGCGTGAATTCCATAGCGGATTACACTGACGGCTGGAATGGCGCCACCGACGGCCAATACGTCGAATTCAATGTTACGGTTCCAAAAACCGGTGTATACACGCTTGATTTCTTCTATTCCAACAACAGCGGTTCAGCCTCATCGAGGGAACTCACCGTCAATGGGTATGCAAGTAAAAACCTTATTTCGTTCCCGGTTGTCGGTCCGGGCTGGAGCCACTCGTCCAAGGTCTCAGTCCCCGACATTGCACTGGAAGCAGGGGAGAACAGCGTAAGGCTCGCCAATAACAGCGCCAAGGGTACGACGCAGTACATCAACCTGCTCAAGTATCTCGGTGTCACGCTACAATACAGCGTCGCAGCCGGCGAAGAAATGATGCAAGATTTTATCGACGCCTATCTGAGGGAGCACTACGACGAAGATGGGAACCCAGCCGGGATCAGCACATGGCGCTGGACTGACAATCCTGAAAAAGGCGGCGGCTCGACGTACGAGAAACGGCGCGAAACAGATTTTTGGCTGTCCGCGCTTATCTTCGACACGTTTAACGACGCTTTGGAATATTCGAAAAACCCGAAATACATAGCGATGATCGACGGCCTCTTCGAGAGTTTCATCGAGTCCAAGTGGCATCCCACATGGGACGTACATGACTGGATGTTCAACACCTACACAGACGACCTGTGCTGGTGGGCTCAGGCTTTTGAAAGATCGTACCGCCTGACCGGAGATCAGAAATACCTTGACATGGCGGAGTGGATGTGGGAAGAGATCATGAAGAGCTGGGACGAGACGCCAGGATACGGAGGAGAGCCGTACGGCGGTTTCTTCTGGAGGCGGACTGCGGGCGACAACGTCATCAACCCGCTAAACGCGTCAAAGAACGTCTGCTCGAACCTCAACTCTTGCATAGTCGTCACGCGCCTGGCCAAAGATTACGCGACGATCGACCCCGCTAAGAGCGCGGCTTACCTTGAGCAAGCCAAAAAAGGCTTTGCCTGGGCTAAGGCGCATCTGCTCAGGGATACGGACTACTATATCTACGACAATGTAAGCTACAACGGGAACCGTAGCACCGGGCAATATACATATAACTACGGCAACTTCGCGGGTGCCGCGTACGAGCTATACGCCATCACAGGCGAGCAGGAGTACATGGATATCTGCCTCGGGGTGCTCAGAAACGCTTGGGATAGGTTCTCACAAAACGACAACCTGACGATAACCGGCAGCGAAGGCACAGGCGACGGCTCTGGATTCAAGATGATACTGATCCGCCAGACGGCTTCTGTCGTAAACTACGGCGGTGTCGAAGAGTTTAGAAAGTATCTCGACTGGAACGCGGAACTCGCGTGGAAGAACCGCAGGATGTCCGACGGCCTGTGCGGCGTCAACCTTGCAACCGTCCCAACAGCCACAACAGATTTGGCAAGCCCCTGCTCGGCTATCGGCCCGCAGTTGGCGTTCTATACCCACCTTGACATGGACTCGGATTTCGGGGTCAGCAAGAGCGAACTACTGGAAAAGATCAATGAGGCTAAAGCAATCGGGCAATACGCGTATTCGCCCCAGTCGTTCGCGGCGCTTCAAGCCGAAATAGCGAAGGCGGAAGGCATTTACGACAATGAGTACGCATCAAGCAGAAGCGTCGCTTCCGAAGTCGCCAAGCTCAACACAAGCATAAGCAGACTTCGCGAGATCAACCATCCGGAACCATTGCTGCTCAGTGGAAAAACCCCGACGATCTTCGAGCTGGAAGACGCTGTCTTCACCGACAGCGTGAGCAAAGCGTCCGCCATCGCCGGATTCTCAGGTACAGGATACGCGACCGGATTCAAAACGGATTTGAAATCGGGATATAAAGAAAAAGCGTCGTTTACCGTAGACAGCCCTGTCGCTTTTGAATACAACCTGTCGCTCCGCGCCGCCGTCTACCTCAAAGACGAAGCTTTCGGAAAGACGCGCACATATAGCGCTACCAGTGGATACGGACACCAAATCGACGTAACCGACGGGGAGATCGGATCTTACTGGCCGGTAACAGGCGTTAGCGCAACAACCCCGCAATGGCTGCAGATAGACTTGCGTAACCCCACCGAGATCAATCTTGTTCGCATCAGAGTGCGCAACAACCAAGCTTCGCGGACTGCTGATTTCTCGCTGTGGGGCGGGACTGACAAAGAAAACTTAGTCGAACTCAAAGCCTCGCAGCGCTACTCGTTTACCCGCACCAGCTCGCCATACACCAACGCCGGCAATTATGTCGACGTTGAGTTCGACCCGACGGTAGTCAGATACCTCCGCGTGGTGTTCACCTATAGCTCTGTTGCCACTTGCGAGGTTGCCGAATTCGAAGCCTACGCCCCGGTCCGTACAGCCGCGCTGTATGTTGACGGCGTGAAAACGAGCGACATTGTAATGCCCGTCAACGACCGGAAACTCACAGGCGCATCCTGGGAAACCGGCGCTATCCAGTGGCAGGATGTCGAAATCAAAGGAGTTCAGATTCCAGCGGGGCAGCACGACATAGCGATTGTCAGCGAAGGCGCAACCCTCGACCAGTACGTCCTTGACAACATAACGATTGCGAGCAGCGTAGACAAAACCTTGCTTGACGCCGAGATAGAGATTTCGCCGATCGACAGGGAAGAGGAATTCTACGCGCCCGGCGGGATTTGGGCCGACTATGTAGCGGCATACAACGCCGCCGTAGCCGCCAGCGAATACGAGTTCTCGACGCAGCTTGTCGTAGACAAGGCGCTAGAGGATCTGCAAGCGGCTCATGCGTCGCTAGGGAAGAAGATAACAAGTATCGGATTCCCCGACAATGTCCCCGCAATGGTAACGCTCGCGCGCGGGCAGTCATACACATTCCAAGCCATATTTGACTCAGCGTTTGAAGGCAACTTCGCGATAGCGACAGACTTTGAGTGGTCGCTGCTAGTACCCGGTTTCGCCGTAATCGACGCGGCAAGCGGAAAAGTCATAGCAGGAACCAAAGCAGGCACAGTACCAGTCCAAATCAAAGACAAAATCACAGGCCTAACCGCGCAACTAGTTTTGAGGATAGTATAAACACGGGGGTTGTCCTCCGCAGGGGCTAGGACGATCAACCCCCCTGCCCCCTTCCGCAGAAGGAGGTGGCCCCGCAGGGTCGGTGTTGCCCCTAGCGTTGGCGAAGGCGCTCGGAATATCCGGGCGCCTTCATGGTGGTGTAAGTGGTAAGTGGCGAATGTTGCTGCCTGTGGATTATATAAAAGCAACAACCGATTTATCACTTGATTGATACATCCTTACATAGCGGGATAAACGTATTGGCATCCCATAAGAAGAGCTTCACTTCGGTCGCGCCCGCCGGCACTGTCGCCTGCGCTTCGAGCAAGACGCCCTGCGTAGCGCTGAAGGACTGCACAGCTATCATCCTGCCGCCCGCGTAAGACGCAAAGTAGACTACGCCAGCTGAAGGATAGGACGCCGGGACTTGCGCCGCAATATTGACGACGTCGCCCGGAATCAACTTATCCATATCCGCCTCAAGAATAAGCATCTCCGAACCGTCGAAAACAGCCCTGATGCTGGTGGCTGCCGTTATGCCAGAGAGCGAAAGCTCGTTATCAGCGCTCAGCGAATCCGATATATCGACGCCATCCCTGAATACAGCGATCGGGAACTTCGGATAAGCGGAATCAAACGTCACCTTAAAGCTGCCTGTTCCATCTGGCGTAAACGTGAAATTGATTTCTCCATTGGCGCTGGACTGGATTTGGCGCTCAAGGGCGTTATTAGCCATGGTGTAGTCTCTGGACGCCACCGTGATCTTGCCGCCGCTAAGAGCGTCAATGAAAGCTGAACTCTTGAACCCGTACACTTCTATACCGCTGATATTCCAGTTTGACGCCGCGTTCCTCGCGGACACCGAATGCCTGAACCCGCCGCCCGGCGCTCCCGAAACAGCGCCGTACGCAGCCGCGTTGCCGACAGTGCCGTTCGGTACGAAGCGTATATAGCGCGCCGTTTGCGTTACCGGGAAGATGATCTCGGTCATCGCGGACCTGGAGTCTGTGTTATCGAAAGTCAGCACGTTTGTATTCCACGTGGAATTGTTAGCGCTTGTGTCGACTCTTATCGTCGTCGGGACGCCCGCGAGCATGTTTGGATTGCCGCCCGTGCTCGTATTCGCGTTCCAGCGGATCATGACCTTGTCGTATTTTACTGGCGCAGAACCTAAGTCGAGCGTAAACCCGGTCGTGGAGGAGGTGGCGAGCGTCGCGACCGTCGCCATGTTGGAATCGATCACGGTTGACGCCGCGTTTGATAGCGCTACGCTTGCGATCGCCGTCGCGTTGGCGCCGTTTGTCAAACCGGACGCCGTGATGCCCTTGGCCAGGTTGGTAGTCGCGCTGGTCGTCGTCGGGGTAGCGGTATTCCTGTTGTAAACTGTGTCGTATACGTTCCCGACTCTTGCTGGTTTGTTCTTGATGACATTGTTATAGCAATTGATCGTGACGACGGAATCCTTATCCAAGACGCTCGCGTAGTGGGTGATCGTGACGACGCGCGTCTGACCCGGGAAGACTATCATCAGGTTGTCGCTGTAAATAGACGGCGCGACGAGTGTCTTGAGCGTGCTGTCCATATACGCTTTCAGATCGACGCCATAAGCTATGACACCAGTGTTGTTTGTAACAGTGAACGTCTGGGTGATTCTGTCGCCGACCTTCACGCTGCCGGTTTGCGCGAGTACCAGCCCGCTCTGCATATCGATAGCGGGAAGCGAGTTGAGCATCGTCAAATCTTGTGTCTGAGCCTCAGATCCCCTCGCCCAGCTTGAAGAAGTCCCGTTGACTGACTCGCGGCGCGGAACCGCGTAGTTGTTGTAGCTAACTACTTTCCCGTCGCTGTCAGCAAGTTCGAGACGGAGGAAATACACGTCGCTTGTCGGTTTAATGAGCGAGCCGATAATATCGCTGTTTGTCCACAGAACCGTAAGGCCTGTCGAACCGGTCGCTGTTTGCGCGTAGGCGACGGTGAAGTTACTAAATCCGCCGGTGATCCATTCTCCGTTGGGGATATAACCGGTCGTCCTGTTCGTCGCGTTTCCGGTCAGAGCCACGATGCCGTCCGGGCGGATATCGACCGTCTTGACTAGCGGGGTGTTGATTATATTGCCGTTGATATCATAGATAGTCGCGGTGGCTATCATTCCGTTATAGGCCTCGCGCGTGCTGTTGACGACTGAGATGGAATGAGCGGTTGGCGCGACAGTCTGCCCCGCCGGATTATAGGCAGCGATCATCGCCGGGTTATACATGATATGGAGCGGCTCGTTTGCTTTGCCGGCTCCGAACGTAGAGCCAAACGGGTTCATGTAGTAGTCGAACTGATTCCACATGATGCCCGGCCTCGCGTCGTTGAGCATCCAGTTGATCAGCCCGGTGGACTGGTTGAAGCGGTAGAAATTCAGCGCCTCGTACGACGCCCTCTGGATTTCGTACTGGAACAACTGCGCACGGGCGTTGGCGACGTCTATCGTGTCTGACGCGCCGTAAACGCCATCGACAAACACTTGCTGCTGGTCGATGTTGGCGAAAGAAGCCCTGGCCGAATGGTAGTTCCATACGTTATAGTTGGCTCCCGAGTTGTAGGGCCACAGATTAGTTTCGGGGATGAACCTTCTGAGCGATTCCACATAAGGGACGCCCGGGCCGCCGTGGCCTTCTGAGATAAATCCGAAAGAACCTTGGCTGTTGCTGGTGTAGGCCAGTGAAGCCGACTGCGCGTCATATGACGAGTCCATATGCAAGCCGCTCCTGCCGCCGGACAGGTTAGAGGCTGTGGCTTCCGCGCTGCACGATACGATACCTAAATCGTAAAAGCGGAGCCTACCCTCGATTTCAAGGTATTTGCGGGCTATGTTCTGCCCGTTGGCGTTGCTGCCGCTGTCAGGCGGAGAGTCGCTGCCGTTGAGCCATACAGCCGCGCATGCGTGGGCGCGGATCGTGCGGAGCTGGGAATACAGCGACTCGAAGGTGACGAAACGCTCGGCTTTTGTAAACGAGTTTGGATTCTGGTGGCGGTCGCAGCAGCACCAACCAGTCATATACAGGATGCCGTTTTCGTCCATCAGGCTCAGAAGGTTTTCGCTGAAGAACTTACCTTCGTCCCTGATCATATTCATGCCCATGCTCTTGACTAAGTCGATGCAAGCCTGGTCGTTGAATTTTGACTGGCGCAACAGCAGGTCGGTCGGGCAGTATCCGCCGCCCTTGCATATGATGGGCTGGTGGTTGACGTATATCTGCATTTGGGGCTGGTTCGACGAGCTGCTCACGGAGCTTGTTGTGACCCTTTGCACGATCTGCCTTATGCCGAAACGGTGGGTGAAGACGTCGCTCGCTTCAGTTTGCGCCCCGATTACAAATGAATACTGGATGTTATAAAGCGGCTGATCGCCCGACAGGTAAGGCCACCAGAGTTCGGGATCCTCCACTGTCCACGTCGCGAGCGCCACTTCCTGGCAATACGCATTTGCGGCTACTGTAACCGGCGTGTCTGGCAGGTTCGCAACGAGCAGCCCGTCCGGGCCGTAAACGACGGCTTTCAGGACGCCCTCGACTGCCGTGCCAGTCAGGTTATTAACGTCTACATAGAATTTCATGTCCGCGCTGCTCAGATCGGTAGCGACGACTGCCACAGCCGCGGGGTTGGAAAGGCGCACGTCCGCCGACATTGTGATAAACGCCCTGCCGAGCATGCCCCCGTTCATATCCGCTGGGGTTGGGTGCCAGTCGACCCAGAACGGCGCGAAGTCGCCGGACGTCGCGTTGTCAGAGGAATCTGACTTATAAACCGGCCTTGTCACGAGGACTTTGATGTTGTTGCTCCCGGCTTCGATGAACTCGGAAATGTCAAGCTCATACGTACGGAACGCGCCTTTGAAGAGCGTTTTATAGTTATCGAAGTCGTTTACCCCGAAACCTGTGCCGCCGACGCTGCTGTTATTCGCTGTGATAGTGTTGGTCACATCGGTGTACGTCCAGTTAGGGGCGGTTCCCGACCTGTTGCGAAGCTCGTTGTCGGAACGTATGCTGATATTCTTGTTGGTTACCTCGTTGCCGTTGACGAAGACCCTGCCCGTATAGCTGATGCCCTTGAACGTCAAAGTCACCTTGCTGGAAGCCTGATCCGTCGAAAGGGTGAAGTCATTGCTGTACCACCACGGGTTTGCATAGTCCCCGATCGGTACTTTAGCGAAGTTGTCGTCGTAATAGATATCGTATTTCCCGTCTGGATCCAGTTTCATCCCAACGTTGGCGCCGTACGCGCCCGCGTCTACCAGAGCGCCCTCGATGGATCCGGGGACGGAAGCGGGCAACCAGCCGCTGGTGTCAAACCCCGGCTGGATGGTGTTGTTGAGGTTGGTCGCGGTCGGCAAACTGCTGGTAGCTACTGATCCGGAACATGCTATCTTCCAGTTAGTTAGGTCAATTTTTGAATTTGACTCGTCGAGAGTGGCCGCGTACGCAACCGTGTCAATTTGCGTTGGTGGAGCAAGCTGCAGCGCCGAGACTAGCATTACAAGGCATAACAAGGCGCCTATCGCTTTTTTTAGCATTATCTTATCCCTCCTATTCTTTCAGCACTACTTAAAAAGCGTTCATTCTTATGCTCAGCTCTATCCCTATAACCTGGCACAGGCTGCCCCCCGCACAAGAACTCTTCGCACAGTAGCGCTAACGTTGTAAATATTATAACAATAGTTATCCAAAAATAGAATAGCTTAAGCAAGCGAAATTATGCCACATCACGAGCGCAACGGAAAAAACGGGGAACATCCCCCTTCCTCTTTGCGCGAGATTGGAAGGGGGATGCTCTAGTTGAAAACGATTGATAGTGCGCAAGGGGATCATTACCCCTTATACTTGTTGCTACGGTTTTACTTGTATCACGATGTCGTCTATGCTGGCCGCGAAATCGCCCGCCGCGCCGTTTTCGTACGACACGACCACAGCCGTTATCGTCTTTCCGGCATATTCAGCGTCTAAATCAACGGTGATCTGCTCCCAACTGCCAGTTGAGGCAGCTTTTTTCTGGACAAAACCGGCACCTTCGCTCAGCAACGATCCGTCTGAGAACTGCAAGTTGACATATACAGACCGGCCCAGGTCGTTCGCCGCGTTGATCCAATATGACAGTTGCAGATTACTCGGGGCGAGGATCGCCGTTTCAGCGATCTTGTAGTGGCGCTCTGATGTCGCCGACGCGCCCGTCCCTTTGAAGCTAAACGAGAACGCTGTCCCAGCATGGCCATTTTCCATGACTATTTCATTTGTTCCGCCTGTCACGCCGACCGACCTCACAACAGCGGGCTTGTACAGGCAAACATCCACCTGGACATAACCGCCGGCGAAACGGGTGTTGGCTACTTGGTAGCGGCTCTCAAAACCGTTACGCCAGTAAACCGGGCCGAGCGAGTGCGGTATCGGGACTGGCGCGCTCATATCGACCGACGATTCGCTACTTCCAAGCAGATTGATTACCGCGCCTCCCAAACGAAGATAAAAGTCTGACGACAGCCACCGCCCATCGGCTGCGAGAGTCTGCCAGTAAGGCGTGGTTCCGAGCGGCAGCATCGAGGAGTCCTCGGCGGTTTTCATGAGCGCCGTGCCTTCGTCATATTCGTCGAACATCGCGTAATACGCGGTCTTAATGCCTTTGTTCTTTAGGTATTTGGCTTGCGTCCACAACATCTCGCCTGCTTCCCTCGGGATTTCGTTGGGCGGATAGGGCTGGAAGCTCGACCAGTTGAAACCGGCGTACATTACGGGCTGATACTCGATGCCGTACTGCGCGCAGTACGCAAGCTCCCTATTGACATGCGCGTCGAGCCACGGAACTATGTCGCTCAAGACGCGGCCATAGCGGCCTGGCGTCCAGGGCGATATCATGTCGAGAGCCTGATAGACAAGGCGGTAGGTGTTGGGGTCGTTTGAGTTGTTGGTCCTCTCTGTCCAGTCGTTGTCAGGGGTGCCGCCGATAACGTAGTACCCCCGGTCATGGAACCAATTTATCAGGTTAAGGGCGTTGGCTTGCGAAACATACACGTTGCCGTCGCTTGCACTCGCGACGCCAGACAGACCCCACAGGCAGACAACAGGCTTGCCGTCCGCGTGGGCATAGCTTGGCGAGCTTGCGATGCCCTTTTGCTCGATGCTGTACACCCAGTCCCTTTTGATGTTGTTGACGACGGTGTTGTTGTTGCAGTTTGAGAAGTCGTACATGACGTAAAACGTCTTGCCTGTACGCTCAGCCGCGTCTTGCACCAAGTTAATGTGATTTCTCGTGGGCGACGGGGATGTGACGACCTCGCCGGAGAACCTTTGGACAGCCACTCCGTCAAGCCCGTATTGAGCGATCCAGTCGAAATGCAGATCCACGACGTCCTTGCGTTTGGACGTGAATAACTGTCCGGGGCTGCCATTGGCGAGCGTTAGGGTAGTATTGCTCAACGCGGCAGCCGCATACTCCCTTACGTCAGGGTAGTTTTCAAACGTGATTTGCGCGGTGGTTATCGGGCGCTGCCCACGGCTCCAATGCACCCATCCGCTGTTAGTGTCGCTCGCTGTAAACCAGAGCTGATAGCCCGCGAGGGACTTACCGATCAGGTTGTTTACGGTGGTCTGCGGCGCGAAGGCTGGCGGCTCGATATCCTCAAACGGCGTCTGGACGCCAGCGCGTACGACGATGCTCTTGATGTATACATATTGGGCCTGCCCTTGTATCCGGAAATCGCAACTGCCGTTTTGCCCACGTTGCATCCCGACGTTTGTGGCGTAGATCGTATGCGTGACTAGTTCACCTGAGTTGCTCCGCTGTATCCAGAACCTGTTGCCGTAGTTGCGCTCGGTTCCTGTGAGCGTCGTATTGGCCGTCTCGAACATGAACTGCGTCGTCCCTATGTCGTAATAAGTGATGTCGAACGCTATGTCCGTGACGTTTCTCAGAGCGTGCGTCGTCGGCAATTGTATATACATGTATCTATTCGTCGCGTTGTCGATGCGCCCTACGGTATCGTCGCGGAACTGGACTGCCTGAGCACCGTTTTCACCGCTGGAGGAATATGCCATCATTGTCATGTCGACAGTGTATGTTGGTGTGTCGAAGACGATCGTCGAATGGGCGGCGGACGGGTCGATAGCCCACTTGGCGCGAGCTATGGCGCTGCCGACAATCACCGTATCCGGCGTGAACCTCCAGTCGCCGTCGTCGCGCCCATAGTACCAGCCGAGGAACCTGTAGCCGGATCTTACCGGGCTTGCGGGCAATGCTACAGTACCGAAGGCGTCGGTTTCAAACGTCTCAAGGTATGAGACGTCAGCGTCGGGCGCGGAGAAAGTCACGAACGATGGCTGCGTCGCGAAGATCACGGCTACGTCTGTGACGGAACCGTTTATCAGCTCGACAATGTATTCACCGTCAAACGATACTGTCGCGACTGTCATGTTCCCCTCTGGGATGAGCGAATCCACCTGGTTTTGTACCCAGGCAGTCTTATCGGCTTGGGCGGTAATGCCAGCCGGGATCTTGTAAACGCCCGCTTCTATCGCCGCTTTAGCTTCGGCTAATTCCTGACGCGCGATTATTATGGGAGCGTTTTCTTTATATGCTTCTATAACGGGTATAAACGTATGGCTGTCCCACAAGAAAACGCCTATAGAATAACCGTTTCCAAGGCATTCGTCTTTGATGCCAGGTATGTTTTGCTTTATCTCAAAATCGACGATCTTTGAAGCGCCGATTCCAACAAGTTCGCTGCTCGCGTAATATTTCATTTTACCCGTATCAGTATATATCGCCGTGTACAGCGTCAAATCCCTCGTTTCATCGGACTCGTTGAGGTATTTAAACGACGTCGTCAAAGTATCGTCGGTAAACGCGCTCCGTACCTCGCCGAGTCCCGGCAGCATCGTGTACTCGAACACGAAGGAGTTGATATTCGCGACGCTTGTGCCGGAACCACGGAATTCAAAGTAAACTGTGTGGAATCCGGTTATATCGTTTATGCTCAGAGCGCCAGAGGCGGCTTCGTACACATTCCATTCAGCGCCTGTCGCTTCGAGTCCAAAGTCGGCGATGACAGGACCGTCAAGCGCGTCAAGATGGACGATGACACGGGAGTTGACCAAGTCCGCCTGTTTCCCCGCGTAAATGATCTTAGCTCTTGTCCACCAGTAGCGCCCGTCGCCGAAATTTACATACCTGAACCCGACGTGTGAGCCTGGAGTCAGCCCGCCAAGGTTTGTGATATCGCCGGTCAACACGCCTGTAGCATTCGCGGTGGTTTCTTTCTTGACCCCGGCAGTGGCTATGTCGCACTCTACGCCGTCGAAATATTCGCCCGCAAACTTGATCCTGATGAGCCCTTCGAGAGCCGACTCGATACGCTCGATCGCGTCGGCGATCTCGCTGCCTGACGCGTCGATGTCGTCGTAAACGTCTTCGGCGAAGGCAATCGCGTCGGCAAGAGGCAAGTACGTCTCTTCGGCGTACAACTTACCGTCGATCGCGCGCGCTTGCTGTATCATTTCATCCAGTACTTCTTTGCTTATCAGGGCGTACTTCCCGCCAAGGAGCTCCAGTTGCGCTACCCTGATCTGCTCAGTATCGTTCGTAAACTCGATCTTGTAGTATTTATATCTTCCGGGGCTTTCAATAGCGAAAGGCCTTGTGTACCTTTCCCACTCGAAGACTTGGTTCTTCCGTACGTCGAGTTCCTTCCAGATCGAACCATCGAGGGAACCGGATAAAACCCACTCGGTCGGAGCGGTCGCCGATGTTGAGCTAGTAAGTGTATACATATCAATTACAGCGCCTTTGGCGAAGTAATAGTATACAAACTTTGAGCCGGCTGCGAACGACGCGTAATCAGCCGATGTGTTGTTGAACAAGCTCGCGGGCGAGGTCGCGTTCGTGTACGCGCCGTCTGAGAATCCTGACGGCAAAGTCGTCGTCGACGGGGAGATGGCCGTCGTCAAATCGTGCAGCGGAACCGGCGCTTCATCGTCCTGTGCCAGCGACGGAGGCTGCGCGTCAAAGCCGATCCCATATGTGGCGGACGGCGTCGGACCCATTGTAAACTCGATCGCCGCGCCGCCGGGTATGCCAAGGATATCGGATGGGTTGACGTATGTCTTACTATATTCGACGCCGTTGACCTTGACGCTCTGTATATATTTGTTCGTCCTACTGACACCCGGAGCCGTTATCGTTATAGTATCCCCGTTATCGCGCGTTATTACGCTCTTGGAAAACAGCGGCGTCCCGAAAACGAACTGCCCGTTGCCGCCGGTGAGCGGATATAGGCCGAGAGACGAAATCACGTACCAACTGCTCATAGCGCCGTTGTCGTCGTCGCCGATGTAGCCCTGGCCAATGTCTGATCCGGCAAAGTGGCGGTCAAGTATGTCGCGTACGACATCCGCCGTCCTCCACGGGCGGTCGGAGTATAGGTACATATACGGGATGTGGAACGCCGGCTCGTTGCTCATGTGCAACTGGCCAAGCTTGCTTCCGCGCGATTCGACCTTCTCTTTGTGCCAGCCCGACCAGTTTCCAAAGTTGATCTGCGGCGAAGCGCTCAGCAAAGCGTCGAGCTTGTCGCCGAGCTTATCCTGGCCGCCGTATAGGTTAGCTAAACCGCGCCCGTCCTGCGGGGCGTGGAAGGCGTAGTTCCAGGCATTATCTTCGCAGTAGCCATAGCCGAATGCGACTGGGTTGAACTGGCTGTCAGGCCACAACCACGCGCCGTCTACGGTTTTTCCTCTAAACCATCCGCCGAGGGCAGGGTTGAACAAATTGACGAAATTCTGCGCCCGGTTTATGAAATAGATATACTCGTCGTTTAGTTTTCTGTACGCTTCCGTTCCTGGCGTCTCCTTGTCCCTCAAAGCCTTAGCCATTTGTGCGATGCCGAAGTCGGCTGGGCAGGATTCGAGCGACCAGGATAGGTTTTCGTCAGTTAGGCTGGATGTCGGGCTGTATCCGAGGAAAGGCCATGTCGCCATCCCAGCCCGGCCCGAATAGAAGTTCGCGCTGTTGTTTGCGGAGTAGACTGTAGCGTTTTTCAGAGACGACGCGTAAGCGTCTTTGTAGTTGAACTCTATACCCTGGCTGATAGCGTCGCCGAAAATAGAGTCGGAGTTTGTGCCAACCATGCTGTTTGTGCCGGCAGGGGCTATCCAGCGCGGAACCCAGCCGTTGTCAAGATAGTGCTGCACAAGCCCGTTGACGAGATCGGAATCCTTATTGGGTATAAGCAGCGCGTAAAGTGGCCACGCCGTGCGGTACGTGTCCCAAAAACCGTTGTTATAAAAAAGTCGGCCGTCTTTTAGCGTTATCGTCGTCGCGTTTCCTGAATATGGGGAGGCGTACTGCCAAACGGGCGCATCGCTTGTCCCGGTGTTCTCGGAGTCGAGGAGCGGGTAGACAAAAGCGCGGTACATATTCGAATATAGCGACGAGAGCTGGTCGTAAGTGGCGTTCGGATCATCTATCTTCACTGTTGATAACATTTTGTTCCATTCGGCGAGGGCGCGAGCTTTGACCGACTCGAAATTGTCCGCTGCCGAAATTTCAAGGTTGAGGTTCTTTATAGCCTGCGCCGCGCTGATGAACGACGATGCGACCTTAAGCTCTACGACCGTCGGGCCGCTTGCGGCTGCCGGGAACTCGAACATGCTCAAAGGTATATTGCTCCCTGTAGTCGCACGGAAAGCGGACGGCGTCACGCTGAACTGTCCGTACACATACATGCGTTTCTGGCCGTTGTTGGCCCTTGAAGTGAACGCTGCGAACGTGCCGTCGTTATTGTATGTTATGCCCGATGTCGAAGTATTTCTGGCTTTCGCCGAGTCTAGGATGACATTGCGCCGAGCCGCGCCTTCTGGGAAAGTGAACCTGAGCACGGCGCCGTGTTCGGTCGGCGTCACTTCGATCTTGACGCCGGGTGCTTTGGCGTCATCCTCGTTGAACGTAACGCCGTAATAATGCGCGTGGGCGACCTCGTTTTCGTGCTTGAAGTTTGACCCTCTGGCCCGAAGGTCCGTGTTGAGGTTCGTGGCGTTTGACCATACCGTCGACGAGTCGGCGGAAAAGTCGAAGTTTCCAGACTCGCCTATCCAGTTGCTCGCTACGTGATTGAGGTGGATATGCTTAAAGTTCGCTTCGGAACCAGTATATTGATATACGGTCTGAGCGGACATTGTAGTCGCTGGAGACCAGAAATTAAACGGGTATGGCGTAGCTACGATCGGGTTGTTGAGGCCGTGGGCGTATTTATTGTGATCTTCAGTATACGCGCCGTTTTGCGTGCCTCGCAGGATGTTGACATAATCGGCGAGGTCGGAAATTACAGGATCTTGCTCACGGTAGATTTTGACGTCGTCGAAGTATACAGCCACATCTTTGCCCGGCGTACCGTTCGGCTTCTCATAGCCGACGAGAATCGACGTTATTGTCTTGCCGGCAAGGGCAGGCACAGCACCTATCGCGCTGGTAACTTTGAGCCAGTTATTTTGCTCGATTATTCCGGCTTTGCCCTGTTCAAGCGGCGAAACCTTGAATCCGTACTGGTCGAGCACTCCGTAGTTGCGCAAATATGTCCCATCGTCGAATTTGAGATCGATGGCGGCATAATTGCTCGTATACTCCTCGTCATACTCGTTTGACTGCACATCCGCGTCGATGTATGGCAATACCATATAGGAAAGTTTGGTGTCAGGGTTTATGGATATTTCAAGACCGTCGTAGATCGTAGTGTAAGAACTGGCGCTTGCGGTCAGTTTCTTTCCAGCGATCCTCAGCGCCCTTGAGCCAGTCCAGCCTAGGTTCGCCCTGGAGCTGGTGTTGCCCCACAGCTGCGCAGGACCGGCACCAACGGTCGTCTGGAGGCCTTCGTAATTGGTGGTCGCGTCAACGCCGTCTACGACAGCGTCGGAATACATGCCAAAACCGCCGAACTGTATAATGCCGCCGGTAGTGACGCCTGTCCCCGTCCCACGGCGAAGGACGCGCAAACGTATGTAGGTGTAGGAACCCTGATTGCTCCTCACCGTGAAATACTGCACCTGGTTGTTCGAAGTCCAAGCCACCGCCGCGCGGGAATCCAGCTCAAGCCAGTCCGAGCCGTTGTTTGAACCCTCGACGACCCATGTGTTGAGGACGCGCCCAGTCTGCGACATGTCGTCGTTGCCGCCTTGTATGTGG
>JGI24702J35022_10000083_pt1 | contig 41864 bp, 33 predicted proteins | sample TergutTh196P4_FD_35022 | JGI IMG/M metagenome (IMG submission 35022) | reverse complement strand
CCAAACTTGGTATAGGTTCTGGCTGATACTGTGTCAACCTTTGGATAATCCATCATGAACATAACCATGTCGATTAAATGCACTCCAAGGTCAATAAGCGCTCCGCCGCCCGCAAATTTCACCTCACTAAACCAACCATGATACGGAAGACCGTTTCTTCTCAACCAACCACATTTCGCAAAGTATATATCTCCAAGCCAACCACTGTTTACAAGGTTTTTTATATACTGTGCATAAATAGTAAAGCGATTGTTGAGCGCAATCATTAAGACTTTGCCGCTTTTTTCAGCCACAGCAGCCATTTCGGCAGCTGATTCCGCATCCGTAGCCATGGGTTTTTCACAGTGGACATGTTTACCTGCCAGCAACGCATCAATAGAAACCGGTGCATGAAAACAATTTGGTAGGCAGATCGAAACAAAATCTATGTCTCCTCTAGCCAGAATCGTTTTATAATCTGTTGTTGTTTCGGCAATCCCCCAAGTTTCAGCAACCTTATTTAACAGGTTTTTGTCATTGTCACAAACCGCTATGGTCTCCACATTGTCAAGTTCGGCATATCCGGCAAAGTGTTTTTTTGATATTCTGCCCGCTCCAATCACTGCGTGACGCAACTTTTTCAAACGAATTCCTCCTTGTTTTCACGGATCCACATATACTCGTAAGGTCCGATACGTATGCTCTTTCCAACGCTCCGGCCTGAAAGCAGATCGACGCCTGGCAAGGCGTCCAGTACCACAGTTTCAGCCGAAACATTGATATAAACACAGATCATATGATCCCCCTCTCCCCTTTTAAGGGCAATCAGACGAGGGTCACAGGACATGACGTGTTGCGGGCTTCGGGGTGAGAACGATTCCTGTGTACAGCGTACACGCAACATATTACGATATCCCGTCAGTATTTGCCCCCGGAGGGAATCTGTATCTTCCAGTTCCTTCAGCAATTGTTTATACTCCAACTTGGAACGGTTGATGCGCCGATTGATCCCTGATTCCTCCACCGCCCTGTAGTCGTTGCGGGCGCCAAGAAGGCTGTGAATATAGATTCCGGGTATTCCGGCGAGGGACAGCAGCACACACTGGCTGGCCAGGAATTTGCGAGCTATTCGTTCGGCGGAAGTTTCATCCCCTGCGACTGCGTCCAGATAGGTGATGTTCAACTCATACGGGGATGGTGAACCATCCGCTGTTGTGCGGTAGTTCACCCTCGCTCCTCTTTCCTTCGCCTTGTCCACCATCCATGCAACTTCCTCTGCGGGCAGTATGTTTTCTACTGGTCTGAGTCCAATTCCATCATGAGACGCCAAATAGTTAAAGAAGGCAGTGTCGCTGGTTGTAGGTTCTAGATTCTGCAACCATTGCGTGAGATTACTTGTGTCGTGTTTTAGGAAAGAGTACAGCACCAAGGGCGGTAAAGGGAACTGATATACCAATCCCGCTTCGTCGTGCCCATTGCCAAAGTAGGTAATATTCTCCTCGTGTGGGACGTTAGTCTCAGTGATGATGTTCATACCAGTAACGCACTCATCCATAACGAGACGGATCAGCTTGATGATTTCATGGGTTTGGGGTAGATTGATACAATTGGTTCCCAGTTCTTTCCAAAGATAACACGCGGCGTCAAAGCGGAAAAAGCGCGCTCCGCGTTCAGCATACATCAGTAGGATGTCCAGTATTTCCAACAGTACATCTGGGTTCCTAAAGTCGAAATCAACTTGATCGGCGCTGAAAGTTGTCCAAAGATACTCTATACCCCGCGCTGTTTCAAAGCCGGTAAGAAGAGGCAAAGTACGCGGACGGGTCACCATAGAGTAATCCAGCGTCGGGTCACATCGGATAAAGAACTGATCGTAGGGCTTTTCCCCTTTTTTATACCCCTCAATATATCTGCTTTTGCCAGAAGCATGATTAACAACGCAGTCAAACATCAGGTCATACCGCTCCCGCAACTGCTTGATATCCTCCCAGTCACCCAGAGCTGGATCAACTTCCCGGAAATTGACAACCGAAAAGCCGTCATCAGAGGTATAGGGAAACATAGGCAAAAGATGGATTGCTGAGATACAGTCCCCCGCCACCTCCTCTAAAAAACGATTCAGGGCGGCTAAAGGCGGGATTTTTCCGTCTAGGATGGAATCTCCATAGGTAATCAGCACTGAGTCCCGCTGATCGAGCGCGGGATATGAATAGCGAATCCGCAGCTTCCATTTTTTGATCAGGCTCCGGATTCTTTCCGCAACCTCAGCCGCTTCCTTGGGGAAAAGGTATTGAGTTTTCTCAAGTATTGCATCCATATACGGCTCTCCCCAGATTTTCTGGTAATTATTTCAGCTTTGCCTCTGCAAGGCGTTCGCGAATATACTCAACAGACCTACGGTACTCTTTTATGGGATCAATGCCGGTAACCATGCACTCAAAAGCAAGATATCCGCTGTAATTTATGCTCACCAACGCTTTGAAACCGCTTACAAAGTCAGTCATTCCCTCTCCAGGCTGAAAGCGGTTGTTGTCCGCTAGATGAACGTGACCAAGGAGAGCGCCTGTTTCTTCAATAGCGCCGACAATACTTTTTTCCTCCATATTCATATGGTAAAAATCCGCCACAACAAGCGTTTCCGTTAGATTTCCTTCTTGTATGATACTTTTTGCTTCTGCAAGGGTATTCAGCATGTGATTCGCATATCGGTTAGCCGGTTCAAGTAAGATTTTAGTCCCCGTGCGTTTTGCTATCGGTTCAAGTTTGCTAAGGGTATCTATCAGCACACGTGTGTCTTCTTCCGGTGGGCGAGGCGGGGGCGTCGGCGCGGCTAGCGGGATGGAGAACATTTTAAACGCAGCCGGCACAACGATTCCAGTAGCGCCTAATTCTCCGGCACGCTCCAGTATTATCGTAATATCCTCGACGGCAAGGCGGCGTTGGTAATCGCAAAAATCGCCGATCCATCCGCGATTGCCTGCACAAATGGTCGAAATAGCGATATTGGTCTTTTTAACCGCTTTTTTTACGTCTTCATATTGGTTTAGTACAAGCGCGCCATCAATTTCATATGCTTCAAAGCCAAGTTGTTGAATAACTTCCATTCTTTCCGTAAGGTTATCCGGGAAAAAATTTTTGCTGTTAGGATGAGTGGTTAAGGGGCATCCGGTTGATAACCTTATCATAAGCTTCTCCTCCCTAAAAATAATAAGGTGTTCCAGTTTTTGCCGATTCATAAAAGCCGTCTACAATTTTGGAAACAACAAGCGCTTCCTCTGGTTTAACAAACGGCTGTTCGTCGTTGATTATGCATTCTATCCAGTCCCTTGTCAGCAGATCTGTATCACTAATGTCCTCGCCACGGTATTTAGGAACATTTTTGTAGCTGACATCAAAATTCATCTCATATAAAGAACGGTTTTTTTCACCATTTATTCGCAACCCTTTTGACAAATCAGCTCCGGCTTTCGTTCCGCATAATATGAGGTTTAAAGGATAGCGGTTGTCTTCTTCTACAACATTTTGCACCCACGACGCCTCAATGGTAAAAGTGGCGCCGTTTTTGAATTTAATAAGGCCAAATCCCATATCCTCCACAGAAAACCTGGACGCGTCCCAATCATCCCAACGGTTGATAAGGCCAGGGATTTTGCCCATCATATCGTACGTGACCGCAAAAACAAATTCCGGATTGTAATTATTGAGTAGCCACAGCGTCATGTCAAGAACATGACAGGCGCAGTCCAACAGCGCGCCGCCGCCCTGTATGCTTTTGTCAAGATAATCACCCCACGAAGGAACGCCTCTGCGTCTTATAAGCATACCTTTTGAATAGTAAATATCTCCAAGTTCTCCAGCCTGAATCATCTGCTTTAATACCATACATTCGGGAAACAGCCTGCGTTGAAAATGAACAGACAGTTTTTTCCCGGTTTCTTTTGCGGTTTTCAGCATTTGTTCAGCTTCCGCCGCGTTTCGAGCCATCGGCTTTTCACACATTACATGCTTACCAGCCCTGAGCGCGTCAATTGTAATATAACTATGGGCTCTATTGGAGGTACATACGTATACTGTGTCAATGTCAGGTTCTTTAAGGAGATCGCGATAGTCGGCGTACACCTTTGAGTCCGGCGCGCCATAACGGCGCGCCGCGTTTTCCGCCCTTTCGGGAATGATATCGCAAAATGCGGTAAGCTCTACAAGCTTTTCTCTGGCAAGTGTGGGGAGCTGGTACTTTTGAGGTGAAAACCCGGTTCCAATTATACCGACTTTGATCTTTTTCAAAAGAAATTCCTCCGTCTTTATACAATGTACATAATATGTATGTTTTGTAAATTAATTTACATTCATGCTAACTCATAAAAGCAAAAATGTCAAGGTTTATCAGAAATACTGTTATTATACATAAATTATTATAGATAATTTAGTCATTATGTCCAACTGCATTAATTGAATGCTTTACATTTCATTGCAATCAATGTATAATTTACATTTGGCAAGTTATCAAAGCTAAGGAGGACGTTATGGCCTGGTCTAAAACAGTTACAATACGGGAAATTGCAGATGCGGCAGGTGTATCAACAGCTACAGTTTCTCGAGTACTGAATAGGAATGGAAATGTGCGCGACGAAACTGAGAAGGAAGTACGCAAGGCTATGGCGGAGCTGCGATTTATTGCCAAAGACAGCAATGCCGCCGGGGAAATGTTGCCACGCTACATTCTTGCCGCTTTTCCAAATATGAGTAACCCCTTTAATGCTGATTTGATGCGCGGTATGCAGGAAACTGCAATTCACCGCGGGTATGAAATGCTCTATTACAGACCAGAACGCCCTTTGGACGCACTGCCTGTATATCTGGATATGCTCCGTACTGCTTACGTAGCGGGCATTATTTTGGTACACTCTTTACGAAATATTGAAGAGTTGGAACAAGCCTGCGCAAAGCACCCCCTTGTCACATGCTCCGAGTACTATGCAAGCGAAAAAATCCCCTCTGTGTCCATCGACAACTATGCTGCGGCTAAAACAGTTATGTCTTATTTGTTCGCGACGGGACGCAGGAGGATCGGTCTAATTAACAGCGCGCTGCAAAGAAATCAGGAAGTTTTTCGGGAAAAGGCGTATCGGGAACAAATGGCTCTTCATGGCGCTGATATTCAACCTGACTGGGTTGTTCACTTGCCCGAGGTCAACTTCGATCTTGCCGTCTCAACTGCAACCACTATGTTGCAGGCCGATAATCGCCCTGAAGCAATTTTCTGTGTGTCAGACATCTATGCTGCCGCTACTATCAAAGCAGCCTCAACTCTGGGTATTCCAATACCATCGCAATTGGCTGTAGTTGGATTCGACGACATCGACTTGGCAAGCATATTCATTCCTGACATTACTACAATTGCCCAGCCAACTTTCCAGCTGGGGGCGCAAGCCTGTAACCTATTGCTGGATAGAATAGCAAATCCCGAGGAAGCTGTCAGGCACATTGTGTTGGGTGTTAAATTGGTTGTTCGCGCTTCGAGTTTATAATCAAAAAATAAAAATGAAAAGAAAATGGCAAAAACAATGATCTGCCCACTGAAATATGACTGACGTTTCCTATACTGTTTACAGTCTCTTAAGCGTTCAGCGCAGTAAGATAGCAAAATTTTTCTTTATTTACACGGACAATTGCCGCTCCGGCGTTATCGATTCTAAACCTCCACGCTGATTTGACTTCAAGTCCGAGTAAATACGACAATCCATAAGACATTGCCCCCATATGCGTCACGATGAAATGTGTCCCGTTTTCATGTGTTTTGATGAATTCTTCAAAAAAAGCGCTAACCCGATTGTGGATCGCTATGCTGCTCTCCCCGCTTTCAATAGCATAACCCTCCCAGTTATCTCTCCACATTTTGTATTCTTCCGGATACCTCTGAATGATTTCAGAGAGGGTCAAGTTTTCAAAAATCCCGAAATGGCCCTCCATTATTTCCTGCGATTTGACAATCGCGGACTCATTAACCCCAAACCTCCCGGCGATTATCACAGCTGAGTTATAGGCTCTGCTGAGTGGGCTTGAACAAATAGAGTCAAATTTTCCGCCAAACCTCATGAACAGCTTCTCTGCCGCGGCCTCAACCTGTTCCTTCCCTGTCTCGTTGAGATTAATGTCAGTCTGGCCGCAAAACCTCATTTCCGTATTACTGTCTGTTTGTCCGTGCCTTATAAGAACCAGTTCCATCGAGACCTCCAATATGTAAACTGCTAACGCTTCTCTTAGGGTTTTTCAGAGCAAAAATGACAAAACCGCCTTAACGGCAGTTACGCTCGCTTAATACGCACGAAGCGGAGATATGCTAGACCACACGAAAGATTATCTCATTAGCAGGACTGCTGAAAGCAAATATATCGTCTGATTGAGTTCACATACCGCTCCCAAAACATCTCCTGTAACGCCTCCAATCTTCCTCCTTAAAATAAATGTCAGAAGGAATGCGGCGCAAACAGTTGTCATAGAGAGAATCAACCCGATCAAAGCCGATGGCAAGCCTGTCGGCGCCATTAGCGAGCCGGCTGGCGTCATGGGCATTAAAATCCCAAATCCGATAAGAAAGCTGGCAAAGTATCCTATCGAACCCAAAAGGATTTCCCTGTATGTGCAGTTATCAATGAAGGATTTCCCAAGGCCCGGACCGGTACGCGCATAACCTGAACTCCCTGAAGCCGCCAAAGACCCCATTCGCCCCGCTACAGGGAACAACAGTATCAGAATAGCGGTTTTTTCGGGGCCAAACATGCTAAAAGCATGTAAAAAGAGACTATAATTTAAGAGGATAACGCAAATCAGCGCAAGAACTGCATTTGTTCCAACCCGGCTGTCCCTCATGATTTCCAATATTCGTTCCTTGCTCCTTCCGGAAAAAAGACCGTCAAACGTATCCCCAAGACCGTCAAGATGCAACCCGCCAGTCAGCAATATGTATAACAAGACAGTGACAGCCGCCATGACTGGCGGAGATTCAAAATTCAGCAGGATGTGCGTCGTGAAACCGGCCAGAGCAACAATCGCGCCAATAATAATACCTACCAGAGGCGCATAAACCAGACCTTTGCCATAATCCTCATCGGTTGCTTTATACTTTAAACGAATAGGTATAACCGTCAGAAACCCAAGCATTAAAATAAACCTTCTTAGTTGTCTCGCCATCCGCCCGCCCTATTCTATTCAATCCAAAGGCGCCCTCATTTAATCTTCACGGGTATGCCAGAGATACAAAGATATACCGCTTTGGAATTAGCCGCCAGAATTTGGTTAGCCCTCCCCGCAATATCCCTGAACTCCCTGCCAAGAACATTTTGAGGCACCAATCCCATCCCCACCTCGTTGGTGACCACAATTACACTGCCTTTCAGTTCTTTTGCATAATTCACTAAAGAGTTGATTTCCGCTCGCACGCTCGCCTCAGCCATTTCAGTATCGTAGGGAGTTACATTTTCCCAATTGACCACTTTCTGTAGCATTATATTACTTATCATTACAGTAATACAGTCTAAAATGACCACTATCGGCGCTGTAGCGCCTTCTGCCCGACCACCTTCCGTTTCCGGAGCGCGCTCCTCACCATGGATGCGCCCCTCACTCGGGATGCTCTCCTCACCTGGGACGCGCCCCTCACTCGGGATGCTCTCCTTACCCTGTACGCGCCCCTCACTGAGAAGCCCAGCCGCCCCGCTCGGGACGCGCTCCTCACTCGGGATGCTCTCCTCACCTGGGACGCGCCCCTCCCTGAGAAGCCCAGCCGCCCCGCCCGGGATGCACCCCTCATGTAGAAGCCCAGCAGCCTCGCCGCTTCCCGATATGCCATAGGGCGCTTCAATAGTCCTCCAGCTCTTTGGGCGCCGCTCCTTGTGCTTCTCTATCCGGCGTCTCATTTCATCGTCAATCTCAATTGAAGTGGCAATATAAATGACTTTGCGCATAGAATCTCTGGCAAGCCTCTCCGCAAAAAGGCTTTTACCACTGCGCGCACCGCCCGTTACTAAGATAAGCTCTCCCATATGAAATCTTGCCTTAATTTTCTGTATAAATCCTGATATAATTGCGGACTTTGACCCCACTGGAGCTATTCTCAACTCTTTGAAGGCCGAGTTTAAACTCCCTCTCTCTTAGGACGCCTGTTGTGAAAATGACTTGTTTTGTGTCAGCTACGCTTTCTGCGTCATCCGGGAGAATTATGGCGTCCGGAAACTCTCTGAGAGCTTCGTCTACCGCTATCTCGCCGTCATTTGCCTCGAGCCTGACGTAGTACCTGTTATAATAATTATCAATATCCGCGATTTTGAGCTTTTCACCCCATTTTGAGGAATAATTCGTATTTGAAGTATTATTCCTCATGATGTCGATGATATCAGCAATAACAGCACTTGCAGTGGGAAGCTTCCCTGCGCCTCTGCCATATAACATTACGTCGCCAACAATATTCCCCCTGATGAGAATACCATTATATACTTCCCCAACACTTGACAAGAGGAACTGTTTATCAATCATCATCGGGTACACTGCAATCAGGTATTCCCCGTCAACTCTCCTGGCTCTTGCAATAAGTTTAATGACACACCCGATTTCTCCGGCTCTTTTTATATCTTCCAGCGTGATTGAAGTTATTCCCTCTGTATATACATCCCTGTAGTCAGCAAACGCCCCAAAGGCTATTGACGACAATATCGCAATTTTCCTTCCTGCGTCATGTCCCTCAATATCCGCCGAAGGGTCTTTTTCTGCATACCCTCTCTCCTGCGCGCGCTTTAACGTATCGCCAAAATCGGCGCCGAAGTTTTGCATATAAGTCAGCATATAATTTGTCGTGCCGTTTAATATTCCGATGATCTCCACTATCTCATTGGCGATCAAACACCGTTCAAGCGGCCTTATTACAGGTATGCCTCCCCCCACGCTCGCTTCAAACAGGTATTTTACATTATTCTCATCAGCTATTTTCAACAACTCGGGACCATGAGCCGCCACCAGCTCTTTATTCGACGTCACAACATGCTTTTTTCTTTCAAAAGCCATCTTGGTCAGCCTGTAAGCATGATCAATCCCGCCAATCGTTTCGACAATGAGCTCAATGTCGTCGTTTTCCATTATATCGTTTATATCATGAGTTATAAGACTCTCAACCGGGCTACCGGCAAAATCAAATACGTCAAATATTTTTTTGATTTCCGGCTTTCTCCCGGTCCGGGAATAAATATGATCGGCATTAGTCCACAGCGCCTCTACAACCCCGCTCCCAACTATGCCATACCCCATCAATGCAATACCGTACAACAATTGATACCTCCAACGTTTATACTCAAAACTTGTATACTTGCATGCCCGCAATCTCGTTTTCTCTATCTGCCATGACCGTGCCCGCGCCTTCGTGAAAGTATAAGGTAGATCACAGCCCCTATAACGGCAATAGGAATGACAAACATCAAAAACTCAACAAGGATAGCGGCCACCATCCCGAAAATTAATAGCGCTGCAACAACAATTGCAATTATCCTTACAAAGTTTTTTGAATTTAGCCCAAACATTACGCAACCACCTTTTCTTACGTTAATCGACCGGGTATACTCCGCTTTCGGCGTGGAAAAACGGCGCCCTACAAATGTTATTAAACTGACATACATGTTATAGCATTATACGGGAAAATGCAAACGCTTTTTTATCCACGCTTTTTATCCACATTCCGCTCAGATTTCGAGGCGGATTTCTGTGGATAATGTGCATAACTCTGTGAATAACCATAAAATCAACCTTTTTCGATGTGGATAACTTTTGCGGCTTAATTCCCGTTGGATGGCAACCCATGGCAAACGTGAATGGCAAACTTGGATGACAAACTTGGATGACAAACCATGACAAACTTGGATGACAAACCATGGCAAACTTGGATGGCAAACCATGGATTTATTTTCACTCTACTTGCTTTGAACAGGCATAAATTGTATACTCTTAAGTAATATTTATCCACTAATATTGTTTCACAACCAAAGTAAAGTGCAATTGTGCAGTACAATAACGCAGTGAGCGACAGGCGTTGCCAAAGCGTCCGATAATACAGATTTAAGGAGGATTTTATATGCCAGGCGTGTATGACACATTGCTGGAGCGCGGTTACATCGCGCAAGCGACGCATGAGGAAGATGTCAGACATTTATTGAATGAAGGGAAGACAACTTACTATGTCGGTTTTGATCCGACTGCCGACAGCTTACATGTCGGACATTTTCTTCCCATAATGGTTATGGCGCATCTTCAGCGAGCCGGCCATAGACCCATTGCACTCATCGGCGGAGGTACGACTATGGTCGGCGACCCGTCAGATCGCACAGATATGCGAAAGATGTTAAGTGCAGATGAAATATCAAAAAACGCAGATATCTTTAAGGAACAGCTCTCAAAGTTTTTGGATTTCAGTGAGGGCAAGGCTATTATGATAGATAACGCCGAATGGCTGATGAAATTAAATTACGTAGATTTTTTGCGCGAAATAGGCGTTCATTTTTCTGTAAACAGGATGCTGACAGCCGAATGCTACAGATCCAGAATGGAAAAAGGTCTCTCTTTTATTGAGTTCAACTATATGATTATGCAGAGCTACGATTTCCTTGAGTTGCACAATAGGTTTGGTTGCTCGCTTCAAATCGGCGGAGACGACCAATGGTCAAATATTTTGAGCGGTGTGGACTTGATTCGGCGTATGAAAGGGAACGACGCATACGGGCTGACGCTGAATCTCCTGACGACAAAAGAAGGCGTGAAGATGGGAAAAACCCAGAAAGGCGCGCTTTGGATAGACGCCAATAAAACGTCGCCGTATGAATTCTATCAATACTGGCGTAACGTTCACGACGACGACGTCATAAACTGCCTTAAACTTCTGACATTCCTGCCAATGGAAAGAATTAACGAATACGCCGCATTAAAAGGCGAACAACTTAACGGGGCAAAACAACTGCTTGCGTATGAATTGACCGATATTGTGCACGGCAGGGACGCGGCGGGAAAGGCGGCGGAGTTGGCAGGCGCCCTTTTTGGCTCCGGTTCCAATACAGAAAACCTTACAACAACACATTTAACGGCGAATGATATAGTATCCGGTCTTGCTATCATCGATCTATTGTATATGTGCAAGATAGCTCCCTCCAAGAGCGAGGCGCGCAGGCTAATCACCCAGGGCGGCATTTATGTAAATGGCGAGCAAGTAAAGGCCATTGACTTTTTAATTACTGAGAGTAGTTTCATAGAAGGCGAATTACTGCTGAAGAAGGGTAAAAAAACATATCACAAGGTTATTATATCACAGTAATATCCATCATGAATTTAAACTGGCATAATGTATTGCCATTATGAGGTCATATTATTATAATGCTTACCATCACAAGGTCGCACTATCATAATGTTTGCCTTCATGAGGCTATGCTATCGTAATATTTTACCAAATATCATACATTTTTACGATACCTGGTTAATATTTAATTATAGTATATATCCAGTATAAGAGAGAATAAGATGCCACAAGAGAGAAGTTTAAACGCTTATAACGCCGACAATGTACAGGATGTGTTTGAGCTGGCGGAAAAGTGCGCCAGAGCTTACAACATATCAACCAAGGTTGGGTGCATAGTGATAGACAGCTCAGGTAAGATGACATATGACGCGTGCGAAAACGCCTCATGCAGAATTAACAGTCTATTGGCGCATTACAACGATTTTGGAAAAGCTTGCTCGAATTCACACCTGTATGGAGTGTATCAGGCGGAGAGATTTGGAGGGAAATACATATACGCTTGCCCCCATGGTCTCATTCACTGGACAGCGCCGTTGATATCGCGCGGTGTTCTTCAGGGAGCGATCGTCGCGGGACCTGCTCAGGTGGTCGATTCCAGCGAGTTTCTGGTTGAGGAACTGATCAGAAAGGATTCTATCCCTGAAAACCTGGCGGATGATATGCTGGAATTGCTAAAAACAGTGCCTATTTTAACTTCGGAAGAAATAGACCAGATGTCGGATCTCTTATTTATTGTTGGAGCGCATATCTCAGATATACCTACAACCAGCTACTATGAAGACCGAGAGTATTTGGAGCAGCAATCAGATATTTCGGAATTCATTCACCTGATTAAGACCTTGGGTGGTGATGAAAACTCAATCACCAGTTACCCCATAAAGAAAGAAAAGGAGCTGACTTCGCTGATATCTATTGGCGACAAAGCCGGTTCTCAGAAGATACTAAACGAGATTTTCGGGCATATCTTTTTTACTTCGGGCGGCAGTTTTGAAGTTATAAAAGCCAGGATTTTGGAGCTGATCGTTTTACTGTCAAGAGCGGCAATGGAAGGCGGGGCGGATGTCGAACAGATATTTGGGCTCAATTATAAATACACTAGTGAGATCCACGGTTTTCATACGGTTGAGGAACTGACATATTGGCTTTCAAAGATAATGGTGCGATTTACGGATTGTGTTTTCAACCTCACTGATGTAAAGCATGTTGATGTAATATACAGGGCAATTGAATATATAAAGAAAAACTATATGAAAAAAATCACGCTGGAAGAGGTCGCGTCTCATGTCTATCTGAGTCCATCCTACTTTAGCAAGATTTTTAAAGACGAAATGAAGCTCAATTTCAATACATATCTCAATTATGTGCGGATTGAAATGAGCAAGAAGTTGTTGCTGGACGATTCTATAGTGTTAGTAGACGTATCGAATTTGGTAGGTTATGAAGACCAGAGTTACTTTTCAAAGGTATTTAAAAAAGTAACCGGCGTCAGTCCTGGAAAGTTCCGTGGTTCAAGGGGTCAGGTAAGGTAGGGTTTGGTTTGGTGAGGCTTGGCAGGGTTTGGTTTGGTGAGGTTTGACAAGGTTTGATTTAGTAAGGCTTTGTTTAGTGAGGTTTGACAAGGTTTTATTAATGAAATTTTATCAAGTTATAACCCTTTAAATAAGCGGGCAGGCTGTTTGGAGGTTATAAAATAAAATGAATGCAGAGGAGGTATGTTTTAAATGAGTATTTTGAATGAGATTTCTGAAGCGTTACAACAGGGCAAAGCAAAAAATGTCAAAGAACTCGTACAAAAGGCCATTGATGAAGGAATAAGTGCGAAACAGATACTCGAGGAAGGTCTTCTCGCAGGTATGGGCATAATCGGGGCAAAGTTCAAGAACAATGAGGTTTATGTTCCCGACGTACTGATAGCTGCAAGAGCGATGAACACAGGATCTGAGCTCCTAAAACCATTGCTTGCCGAAAGTGGTGTTAAAGCCACCGGTAAGGTTGTTCTTGGAACTGTAAAGGGCGATCTCCATGATATCGGCAAGAATCTGGTAAGGATGATGATGGAAGGCAAGGGTTTGGAAGTTGTTGACATAGGTATTGACGCTCCTGTTGAGAAATTTATCAATACCGCAAAGGAAACCGGCGCCCAGGTTATTGCCTGCTCAGCCCTTCTAACAACAACAATGGGAGAGATGAAAAATGTTGTTGAAGCTGTTGTCGCAGCCGGATTCAGGGACAAAATCAAAATAATGGTTGGCGGAGCGCCAGTCAACGAAAACTTCTGTAAGAATATCGGCGCGGACATTTATACGCCGGACGCAGCGTCAGCCGCTGACGCCGCCGCCGCCGCATGTCTATAGTAACTGGCGGATAGTACAAGAGGTTTTAATAATTACGGACAGCTGCATGGCTTAATAGTGAATTAAAGTAACTATTACAAAAAAGCCCATTCCCTAATGGCGTACTCTTTCGATAGGTAATCCTCTAGGTTATTGAGTCCGCCTTTGGGGGATGGGTTTAATGTTTCTATATAATTCTTTATTCTCATTATATTGGGGACTTTACTATGATGCCGATTCTTTCTTTACCTTTGTCCTCCTCGTTCCGGCAGTCCTTTTCAATGGTTTTTTATCGTCATTTAGCACCAACACAGGCGGCGCGTGATGTGCAACAGTCTCCCGCGTGATTATACATTTTTCTATATTTGGAACTGATGGCACATCGTACATGATATCAAGCATAGTCTCCTCAATTATTGCTCTCAACCCCCTGGCGCCTGACTTGCGCTCAATTGCTTTGTCCGCAATTTCAAGTAACGCGTCCTCCTCAAATTCAAGCAAAGTCTCATCCATTTCAAGGAATTTCTTGTATTGTTTAACCAGAGCGTTTTTAGGCTCGGTCAAAATCTTTACAAGAGCGTCCTTATCGAGCGAATCAAGGGTTACCATAACTGGGAGCCTGCCGACAAATTCCGGAATCATCCCATATTTCAGCAGATCCTGGGGCTGGATTGCCTTTAAATGATCGCCCATGTCCTTCTCCGCAGCGCTCTCAATTTTTGCGCCGAACCCAATAGTGCTCTTTCCGGTTCGTGTCTGAATGATCTTATCAATGCCGTCAAACGCCCCCCCGCATATGAATAGAATATTCGTAGTGTCAATTTGAATAAACTCCTGGTGAGGATGTTTTCTCCCCCCCTGGGGCGGCACAGACGCAATAGTACCTTCCAGTATCTTGAGCAACGCCTGCTGGACGCCTTCGCCGCTTACATCCCTTGTAATTGATGGGTTCTCTGACTTGCGGGCAATTTTGTCGATCTCGTCAATGTATATGATCCCTTTCTCCGCCCTCTCAATGTCGTACCCCGCAGCCTGAATGAGCTTCAAGAGGATATTCTCCACATCTTCACCAACATAACCTGCTTCTGTCAACGAAGTGGCGTCCGCTATCGCAAAAGGAGCGTCAATAATCCTGGCAAGTGTTTGAGCCAATAGGGTCTTGCCACAGCCGGTTGGGCCAATGATTGCGATATTGCTCTTTTGAAGCTCCACATCGTCGCTCTTTATATTTGAAGACGCCACCCTCTTGTAATGATTATAGACTGATACAGCCATCGCCTTTTTCGCCCTGTCCTGTCCGATGACGTATTGATCAAGTAATTCTTTGATTTCACGGGGTTTTGGGAAATCACTGTACGCTGTATCAAGGCGACTGTCTTCAAACTCCTCTTCAATTATCTCCGAACACAGCTCAATGCACTCGTCACAAATGTAGACCCCGGGACCCGCTACAAGCCTTTTCACCTGTTCTTGGCTTTTACCGCAAAAAGAACACTTTAGATTTCTTTTTTCGTCTAACCTCGCCATTATTAACCTCGTACTTTCTTTCTCGTTTTCACTAACGCGCTGCGGCGCTTAGTCTCCCGTTTAATTTCAGAACCCGGTGTAAAGTGCAGCATAATAATCCTAATCTTTCTTTCAAAATTATCTCCCGTATCATTATCTCAATATGGTTTAGCGAAGGGACGTCAAGAATTCTTCCTCACCATTATTTCATCTATGATTCCATACTCCTTTGCTTCTTCAGGAGACATGTAATAATCCCTGTCAACATCTTTCTCAATCCTACTCAGAGGCTGTCCGGTCCTTTCGACCAGAATCCTGTTTAATCTATCTCTCGTCTTGAGAATTTGCTCGGCGTGTATTCTAATATCTGACGCTTGACCCTTTGTCCCACCAGAAGGCTGGTGTATCATTATCTCACTGTTAGGTAGCGCATACCTCTTCCCTTTTGCTCCTGCACTGAGGAGTAATGCCCCCATACTGGCGGCAAGCCCTACGCAAATTGTCTGAACATCCGGTTTTACGTACTGCATTGTGTCATATATCGCCATACCCGCGTGTACCATACCCCCAGGGCTGTTTATATACAATTGAATGTCCTTATCTGGGTCGTCCTGCTCAAGAAATAGCAGTTGGGACACTACAAGGCTCGCCGATATGTCATTGATTTCATCGCTTAATACGATGATCCTGTCTTTCAACAGCCTGGAGAATATGTCAAATGAACGCTCCCCTCTGTTTGTTTGCTCTATTACAATCGGAACTAAACTCATAAAACTTTCTCCTCTCTATTATCTAGCTATCAACCTTAAATCTTTTCCGCGTTTTCTACCAGGAAATCCACAACCTTGCCAACCTGCAAATTGTCCCTGATGCTATCTATTTCCCTCTCAGATAAAAGGGCCTTGTACTCTTCAACATCCTTTTTTACTTTTTCCGCCCTTTCAGCTATTTCTTTGTTTATGTCATCCTCACTCGCCACAATACTCTCGAGCTGTGACACCTTTTCTAAAACAAGCTGGGAGATTACTTCATTCCTGGCCCTCTCCCTCATGGTTTTTTCGAACTCCGCGCGACTTACGCGCGTATACATAAGGTAAGAATCAATATCGATGCCTTGATATCTCAAGGAAATCTCAAAGTTTTTCATGTCATACTCAAATTGTGATTCTATCATAACCTCGGGTACGTCTATCCCGGCGTCATCGGCAACCGCCTTTACCACAGCATTCTCAAATTCCCGATCTACCTTTTTCTGCTCCTTTTCATGCAAATTCTTCCTTATATCCGCCTTGAACTCATCCAGCGTTTCAAATTCACTGACGTCATCCGCAAATTCGTCATCGATCTCAGGGACTTCCCTTATCTTGATCTCATTGACTTTAACCTTAAACAGCGCCGGCTTCCCTTTCAGTACTTCCGACTTATAGTCCTCCGGAAAAGTGACGTTAACTTCAACTTCATCACCGGCGGACACCCCTACGATCTGCTCCTCAAATCCGCTAATAAACTGATTAGCGCCAATATTTAAACTATAGCCCTCCGCCGACCCTCCATCAAAGCGTTCACCATCTACAAAGCCTTCAAAATCAATGTTAACAACATCTCCCATTTCTACAGGCCGATCATTGACAGGCTTCAATCTGGCGTTTCTATCGGCCAACTCTTTAAGTTCCTGCTCCACATCATCGTCGGTTATCAGGACGTTATCGTACTTTACCTTAACTCCTTTGTACGCGCCCAGAATCACTTCGGGCTTAACTATAACCAGTGCAGTAAAAATGAGAGGCTCGCCCCTCTCTATTTTTACAACGTCCAGTATAGGCTTATCCACCGGTATAATGTCATTCTCCTTAATCGCAATCTCGAGATATTTCGGGCATAAATAGTTGGCCGCGTCATCATACAGCACATCGACCCCATAATATCTCTCGACAATATGCCTGGGCGCCTTCCCCTTTCTGAAGCCGGGCACATTGAAAAACTTCATGTTTTTCTTGAAAGATTCGGCTAACCCTTCGTCCAGTTTGTCAGCCTCAAGTTCAATTTCCAGCTTGACAGTGTTCTTTTCAATATTTTCTATTTTTACGTTCATAGATACGCAAATCCCCCAATAACTTTACAAACATTTTCATCGGAAATATTATACAACGGTCATTTTCACTAAGTCAATAAGAAAAAAAGTTAATATTTGACATTTTTTGCTTTCAAATGCGCCTCCCATTATATCATTCGCGCAACCGCTTCATTATTTTAAGGTAATATTAGTTTCTCAAAAATTGTCAGACGTCTGGTCGACGGAAATCTGGAGACGTTCCAAGGCAGTGAATGTTAATTAAAAAACCAGGTAATTAGTAGCCATATGAGAAGGTTTATCTTCGCGCGAGGATTCGCCGGATATGCCCTCTCAACTCTTTAAGCGCGCTACGTGGGTCGATTTCATCAAGTGTTTCGATTAGAGCGCGCACTGCATCGTCGCCAAGAGACTCTTTTTTCCCGGCTAGGTATGCCGCGCGATTTTTTACAATGTGCGTCACTATTTCCTCTTCGCTAGCGCGGGTGGAAACCAACTCGCTAACGATTTTACTCTTTGAAGCAAATTGAATAAAGTCTTTGTTCATCAGTTGGTAATTGATTTTACCTCTTTCATCCGTGTAACGCGCAATTATTGCCTCATACTCGTCGCTGTCCACCATATCGACGGCTTCCGTCTCTTCTTCAGAGACATCCTCCGCTTCCTTTGTCTCCTCAAAAACCGTAACATTTATTTTCCCTCTCGAGGAATATGGCAATCCCTCGACCAAGTCTAAAGCTTCGTCAGCCGCGCTTTCCGGGAAAAGCTCATCATCGACTGCACCAAAAGGGATGGGCCGTCCTGTCCGCTTATCAATAGTAAACACTGCGGATGCGCCCTGATCCAGGCGCATTATCTTGAGTCCCGAACCGCCGGATGCTAGTTTTTGTTTGTAAGCTACGGCGGGAATTGAAGAAAGCTCGACAGCCTTTGTTCGAATAATGTTCACTTTATTTCTCCTTCATTGTTATAAGAATATACTCTTTACCCGTTATCGGGCGTCATCAACAGCATCCAATTATTAAGGTTTATACCCATTTTTTTAAACTTATACCAAGCTACTTAAACTCGTTTACCTGCGTGGATTGCCCACAAATGTAATAACCATAAAACCCTTTGTCTTGTAACTTGCTTAACAGCTTTCCGATCTTATTCGGTTTTTCATAGAGCGCGACAGTATAATCCTTTCGCAAGTTTTCCGCTTCTTTATAAGCTCCCTGGAAATCCCCGTCATACAGCACGACAATTCTTTTCTTTTCACCCGGGACAGTGAATTTTCGCTCCGACATGATCTGAAAAATTCTCTCAAACCCAATGGAAAAACCAACGGCAGGCACGGATTCATTCAGAAATTTTCCGATCAGATTGTCATAGCGGCCTCCTCCGGCAATCGAGCTGTTGAAGTCCCTGCTCTCAATTTCAAAAACTGTGCCTGTGTAATAGCCCTGCCCCCTGACGAGCGATAAATCAAACTCGATCGTGTAATCTCCGGCTGATAGAACATCCACACAGTTAACTATCGCCTCGACGCTCTCCGCCGCTTCCCTGTTTGGGCAGACAGTCTTGATTTTCTCAATGGAGCAGGGCAAATCGGCAATGAGCTCAACAAATCTTTCAACACTTGGCTCAAGAAATCCTTTTTCTTTGAGCTCATTCTCGACGCCATCAACCCCAATGGTTGCGAGTTTGTCAAAAGATATACAGACGCTGTCCGTTTGCTCTTCTGTAAAACCTATTGATTGGAAAATCGCCAGAAGTATTCGTCTGTCATTCACTCTGACCTTGAAATCCCTTATACCGATAGCAAGCAATGCTTTAGCCGTGACGTGGATCAGCTCTATCTCACAGTTGATCGAGCTCGATCCAACGATATCGATGTCACACTGAACTAACTCCCTCAACCTGCCCTTTTGCGGTCGTTCAGCACGATATACCTTATCAATTTGAATACATTTTAAGGGAAACGACAGTTTGTCTCTATTGTTCGCATAATACCTGCTCAATGGAAGCGTCAGGTCATATCGCAGCCCAAGATCAGCCAATTGGTCGAATTTTGATTCTTCAATCGACTTGTGTAGTTTCTCGCCTCGTTTAAGTATTCTGAAAATGAGATTGAGGTTCTCTCCGCCCTCGCTTTTGTCCAGGTTTTCTATATCCTCAACCGCAGGCGTCATAACCCTCTCAAATCCGTTATCAAGATATACTTGTAATATCGCGTTTTGCAGATAATCGCGTATTGCCGCTTCACCCGGCAAATAATCATTTGTACCCTTTACCGTATTCTTTCTCATATTCTATACAGTCCTATCACATGGCGCAACCAATCGTAAACACCTAGGAGCCTTGGACAAAAAGTCCCTAACGCCTGTCTTTTGGCGTATTTTCCGCCATACTTCGTTAAGTTTTCTCGGAATAAAGCAATTATTCCTTCGAAAACTTGCCTTGCCTGACAAAAAATACGCTCATAAGCCAGACATTCAGACTTCTGTCTAAGGCTCCTGGGGCGCCTGATTTTTCTACTGATACAATAGAACACGGTCAGAGTTTTGTCAATACAATTTGCTCGTACAACACCTGCTTCTGATTTGCTTCATTTGCATAATTTGCTTCATTTGCATAATTTGCTTCATTAGCGTTCCTGGGGATTAAGTTACTAAGGCAATCCTCACGATTTTTTCACACAACTCGTTATACGGAACTCCATATGCCGCGGCTTCCTGTGGCAGTAGGCTGGTTGGCGTCATTCCCGGCAGAGTGTTCGCCTCGAGGAAGAAAGCACTTTCTCTATTATCCATAATAAAATCAATCCTTGAATAATCCCCGAGCCGTAAAATGTTATGAATTCGCAACGCGACGGATTGAATTTCCAAGGTTACATCATCTGAAAGCCGCGCGGGACAAATCTCATCCGCCCACCCTTTCTGATACTTGTTTGCATAATCGTAGAATCCCCCCTTTGGGATAATCTCTATTGGCGGAAGCGGCTTGTTCGCTAACACGCCGACTGAGAACTCGCGACCTTTAATGTATTTTTCAACTATTAGAGTGTCTTCATACTTCTTTGCTATGGCTATTGCGTCATACAGTTCCTTCTCATTTCTGACGATAGATACCCCGACGCTCGAACCACAACTCATTGGCTTAACCACACATGGGAAACCAATACTATCAACGGCATCTGAAACACACTGAGCAAATTCACCGATTAAGCTTCCTTTGCCGCCTGACATAGTGCATATTAACTCCGCTCTACTGCCTACCGAGCTGCTGCCTGTTGCGGTACTTATCGTTGCTACGCAGCATTTCGAGCCGCTGTCCGATGCGGCGCATTTCGCCGCAGTTCCGCCAACGCTGTTTGACGGCTCACCGCTGCCTTCCATACTGGTTTTAAGCAGTATCCAGTCTGACGTAAGGATCCCATTGCTCCTGACAATCTGTTTAGACAAATCCTTATCCATCGCGAGCAGACTGCCAACGTAGCCAGTTCCTGTATATTTTACGCCGTGGGCGTCAAAAATCGCCTGCAGTTTACCGTTTTCTCCAATATCCCCGTGAAGGGCAATAAAGACAATATCCGCGTATTGACACAGTTCAATAACGTTTTTACCGATCAACGCATCGCCATTATCTACTTTCGCTTTTAACGCAACAAGATCAGGCTCGTTCTCAGGGACTAAATAGCTATATCTCTTATTGGAATTGGCGCTGACGAATATATCTTCCATCGGGCGCCTGATTTTGGCGCCTTCATATAAATCCAGTAGAAACACTTCGTGTCCGTTTTCAATCAGGGCGTTTGCTATCAGGCTTCCCGATGATATGGAAACATCCCTCTCCGGGCATAAGCCCCCAGCTAAGACTATTATTTTCAACTTTTTCTCCTTTCAATGCCCGCAAATTATTGCATCAGACTCATCAAGACGCTACAGGATTCGTCAAGGCCCTTCAAGATTCATCAAGATTCATCAAGATTCATCAAGATTCATCAAGACGTTTCAAGGCCCTTCAAGCCTCGTCAAGCGCTTCAAAACACTTCAAGATTCATCAAGATTCATCAAGACGCTTCCAAAATACGTCAAGATTCGTCAAGCGCTTCAAAACACTTCAAAACGCACCGGTGTAGCAGCAAAAACCCTTTCTCACCTTAACATCTTTTTCTCATTTCATGATAGTCTCCTCGTTATCAAACTTGCCGCGCCAAAACCGGCGAATCCAATAATATCGACCGCAACAATCATTGATCCGACAGGCGTCTCGTTTAGAATGGAGATTAGTATTCCAAGAGCAGTGCAAACAATTGAAACAATAACCGAGCACAGTGTAACTGCCTTGAAACTCTTAAAAACCCTCATGGCTGATAACGCAGGAAATATAACCAACGCGGAAATCAGAAGCGCGCCGACTAAACTCATTGCCAGGACTATGACTACAGCAATAACAACGGCAATAAGCAGGTTGTAGGTTTTTGCGTTATCACCTGTAGCGGCGGCGAACTCCTCGTCAAATGTGACTGAAAAAATTTTGTGGTAAAATATCAAAAACACGGCGACAACAAGCACAGACATAATTATACACAGCCACACTTCTGTCGTTGACAGTGTCAGAATCGTTGCGGAACCGAACAATGTTTCGCAAACGTCACCTGCGAGATTTGGAGACTTGGAATAAATATTCATTACAAGATAACCGATTGCCAGAGTGCCCACTGATGTCATAGCTATTGCCGCGTCGCCTTTGATCTTGGCGTTTTGACCCGCGCGAAGAAGCAAAATAGCGCAGATAACCGTTGCAGGTAAAACAAGGAGGAAGTTATTTGTCAGTTTTATTGCAGTTGCAATCGCCGTGGCGCCAAAAGCAACGTGTGATAACCCGTCGCTAATCAGCGAGAATCGTTTTAAAACCAGCGTCACGCCCAGCAGCGAGGAGCAGAGAGCTATCAGAACCCCGACTATAAAAGCGTTGATAACCATTGGATAAGTGAAATACATAACTAGTTTATCTATAATCCCCGCCACTCCCAATCACCCTGCCTTTCCTGCGTACATACGTCCTATTTCACTCTTCAGGTAATCTTCAACAGGCCCATAAAATAAAGCGGATTGTTCTCCTAAATGCAGGATGTGTGAGGCGTATTCCACGGCAGCGGCAATATCGTGCGATATCATTATAATAGTAACGCCGCTATCATTCAGCTCTTTAATCAGGGCGTACATATCCGCCGTCGCTTTCGGATCAAGCCCTGCCGCAGGTTCATCCATTAACATAATACTTCGCGTAGCGCAAAGAGCCCTTGCCAAAAGCGCTCTTTGCTGCTGCCCGCCAGATAATTCCCGATAACAGCGTTTTGCAAGATCAGCTATTCCAAGCCTTTTCATATTATCATCAGCAAGTTGCTTTTCACTTCTATTGTAGAAAGGGCGTAGGCCTCGGTTGTTCAAACATCCGGAACGCACAACCTCTCTGACAGACGCCGGGAAATCCCTTTGCGCTACCGATTGCTGCGGTAAGTAACCGATAACATTTGACGAAAACCCGTCTCCCGTCACAACCTGCCCCGAGATCGGCGACTTAAGATTTAGCAGGGTTTTCATTAGCGTACTTTTGCCGGATCCATTTTCTCCGACAATACACAAATAGTCTCCTGCATTAACGCTAAAGTTGATGTCGGCAACCACAGTCTTGCCTTCATAACCGAGGGTCAGGTTCCGACATGACATCTGCGGCATATTGCTTCTCCTCATCTAGCTTAAGGCTTCTTTAAGCACATTATAGTTATACTCCATGATGGACAGATACGTCGCTCCATTTTGCACATCATCGACCGATACCGATTGCATGGAGTTCATCACAAGAATTTGTTGGTTTTTAGCCGTCGTATTGCTAATAATCGTTCTTGCTATGGATTGATTCGCGGATTCGGTAACTAAAACATTTTTCAGGCCCAACTCATTGACTTTGCCTGAAAGAAAAACCACAGTCCGAAAGCTGGCTTCCGTCTCGGCTGAACAACCTGAGAAAGCGGCGTAATAGCTCAGGCCATAATCATCCGCCAGATAACGGAATGGGAAACGGTCGCCAAACAAGAGAGTCTTGACGGGAGCGGAATCTACCGCCTCGCCGTACATGGCGTCCAGTGTATATAATCCTTCCAGATATGATATCATGTTGAGTCCGTATTCTGTGGCATTGCCAGGATCTAATGATGACAGCGCATCAGTTATGGCTACGCAAAATACTACCGCATTCCTCAACGAGAGCCATACATGCTCATCGTATTCGTCTTCGTTACCCTCGTTTTGATCATCATGGTAGTCATTCTCTTCCATACCCTCGACGTATTTTTCTTTTTGCGCCGCATCTCCCTGCACATTCATGAGACTGATTACGACCATGTCAGGGTTTGTGGCTTGCCGGAGAGCATTCTGCACCCAACTGTCAGATTTTCCTCCAACATAGATAAATAGATCGCAGTTGGAAATCTTCACAATATCATTAACGGAAGGTTGAAAGCTGTGCAAGTCAACTCCGTTATTCAACAGCAAGACTAAATCTGTATTACTGACTCTGTTGCCGAGTATCTGGCGGACCCAATCGTATTGCGGGAAAGTCGTACAGACAATACTCAGTCTTTTGCCTTCATTCACCGATGCGAGTACAGACGGCGCCTTGGATATAGCTTGAGAAATTGTCTTGTTTGACGGCGTTTGGTTTTCGTCATGCGTGGTCGGGTTCGGCGCGATAGATTCCGGAGCGGCGGAGTTCTGCGCGACAGATTTCTGCTCGGCATATTCCTGCGTGACAGATTTCTGTCCGGTTGCATTCAGCATATCTGTATCCGGATCGTGATCTTGGTCTATGGACTCCCGGAGAGTCGTTGAAGGCGAGGCCTGTCCAATATCAGACACGCCCGCCATGTAGTTATTGTACAGACAACTTGAAGTTGTCGATACAAGAAATACAAGCGCAAGTACTATTGCGATGTAACGTTTCATCGAGCAAAAATCTCCTTTTTGCTAATGCATTTTTCACATTTTCCATAAAAAACGGTTTTCAACACGTCAATTTTGAACGCGTGCTCCTCAAAAAAGTGTCGCTGTATTTCTTGTAAAGCGTCACATTCCAAATGCGTCAACTCTCCACATTCTTCGCACTTTAAGTGTAAGTGCAGATCACAATTCTCTTTTTTGTTGACGCGTTGGTAACATGCTCCCGAAGAACCGTCTGTAATATATCTGCGCAATTCCCCGCTCTCTGTCAATCTGTCAAGATGCCTGTAGATTGTTGTGCGTCCAATGGGCGCGTTAATCTCATCGAAATGTTCCGCAATTTGTGCGGCGGTCACATGTGATTTACCAAGCCCTTCGATGTAAGAAAGAATTGCCTCGCTTTGTTTTGTTATGTAATTAGCAGAACGCTCCATACCACATACCCTCATTCATCTTTCCCGCATATGTCTGAACTCTATGCTCATTCCAGATAACAGCAACAGAATCTGAATCTAAATCTAAATCTAAATCTAAATCTGAATCTAAATCTAAATCTAAATCTGAATTAGAATCGGACAACGCGAGCATCTCAATTTGGAACACAGTTTCATATTAACATGTCAATGAGAATAAGTCAATTGACGGGTTCATGAAGTTCATGAAGTTTTACAATGCCGGGTTCATGTAGTATTACAATAAGGCGAGCTTTACAGCTCGCTTAAAGAATGAGCATTTGTTGATAATGATTTAATCTGATATACCCTTCTGAGGGCGGAGAAACGCTCGACGCAATTTATTTTATTGCCTCTTTGAGAACGTTTAGATTTTCCTCCATTACGGAAAGATAAGTAATTCCATTTCGCATTTCCTCCGCCGTTACTGAATGCATTGAGTTCATCACCAGGATTTCCTGGTTTTTAGCTTTCGAATTGTCAATAATGGTTCTAGCAATGGACTGATCAGAATTTTCAGTTACAAACACATTCTTCAGGCTCAACTCGTCGACTTTCTCCGAAAGAAAAACTAAAATTTGAGAGTCGGCTTCCGCCTCAGTCGAGCAACCAGGGAAAGCGGCGTAATAACTCAAGCCGTAGTCATTAAACAGATAGCCAAAGGGGAAATGGTCGCCAAATAAGATAGTTTTGACATTCGCCGCTTCTATCGCCTCCATATACTTGACATCCAAGAGGACCATAGATTCTAAATAATCTATAAGGTTGTTTCCGTATACTATGTCGTTTTCGGGATCCATCGTTGACAAAGTTTCAGTGATGGCTGAGGTAAACACAAATACATTCCTTAAAGAGAGCCACACATGTTCATCAAATTCATTTGTACTTTGGGGTTGATTCTGTTCGATATTACTATTGACAAATTGGTCGTCCATCTCCATTCCATCGCTATATCTCTCAAATAATAACGCATCCCCCTGTAAATCCATAAGACTGATTCCGACCGTGCGCGGATTCATCACTTGCTGAAGTATTTCCTCCGCCCATCCGTCCGATCTTCCGCCACCATAAATGAACAAATCACAATTGGCAATTTTTACAATATCGTCATTGGAAGGCTGATAACTGTGAAAATCGATCCCATCCCTCTGTAGTAACGTCAAAGTCACGTTTCCAGCGCCGGCGCCGAGTATATGGCGAACCCAATCAAATTGGGGAAAGGCTGTACATACAATGCTCAGTTTTTCGCCTTCCCGTGTTGATGAGGATGTCGGCTGCGGCTCCGACGAGAATTGAGAAGCTGTTTCGCCGGGCGTCGCAACCGTAATTGATTCTGAATCTGAATACGAATCCGAATTCGGATTAGAATCTGAATCCAAGTCCAGTGCGGCTACATCCGTTGTGGCTTCTTGAGCATCAGACTCAAGGTTAGTTATCAATAGTTCAGGGTCTGTTTCTGTGACAACTTCAGCGCTGTTTTCGGGCGCACACCCTGATATTGGCGTTATCAGTAATAAAAGTGCCAGCGCTAAAACTGCTAATTTTTTCATAATCTGTAAATCTCCTTCTCTGTAAGTCTCCTTCTCTGTTGATCTCCTTCTCTGTTGATCTCCTTCTCTGTTGATCTCCTTCTCTGTTGATCTCCTTCTCTGTTGATCTCCTTCTCTGTGAGACTCTTTCATTGTTTTATAATATCATAGCGCGGTCTTCGACCGCAAGGAGTCAGGAGTTGGGAGTTGGGAGTTGGGAGTCGGGAGTTGGGAGTCGGGAGTCGGGAGTTGGGAGTCAGAATTTTGTTTTTTGCAAGATTATCCTAACAATAGCATACCTGCCATGCCATTCTCTGTTATACGAAAAGGTTTTTATTTCACTCATTTAAGGTGTATTTCTCAGGTTTATTCATTTTCAATATACTCAGCTGTATCTTTTCATTACACGCATTGAATTTAGAACAGCCAACAAAGCTACGCCCACGTCTGCAAACACGGCCTCCCACATTGCGGCGACGCCAATTGCACCAAGTAGGAGAAACAAGGATTTTACTCCCAACGCAAAAATAATATTCTGCCAAACAACACGTTTTGTGAAACGCGCCACTTCCACAGCTTCAGTTAGCTTTGTCGGCTCATCAGTCATAAGCACAATATCAGCCGCCTCTATAGCCGCGTCAGAGCCAAGTCCACCCATTGCCACGCCAATGTCGGCAATTGCCAGTACAGGCGCGTCGTTTATGCCGTCTCCGACAAAGACCAGCTTTCCGTGCGCCCGTTTTTGGGTATTTAGCAATTCAACTTTTTCAACTTTTTCCCATGGCAATAAGCCGCTCCAAACCTCATCTATTCTCAACTTCTTTGCTATCGTCGTCGAAATTTCCGGGTTATCGCCCGTGAGCATCACCGTTTTCCCTGCGCCAAGTTTTTTTAACTCGACAACAGCTCTATAACTGTCTTCTTTTACCTCGTCAGAGATTACTATACAACCTATCAGCCGATCATCTACCGCAACATATACCTCTGTCCCGATATTTTTCTCCCCAGTTTTGGCAACGGTTGTTTGTATTTCCAAGCGCTCAGCGCAAGTTTGTGCGTCCAAGCGCCCGGCGCCAATTTGTACGTCCTCCATGCGGGCGGCGCCTGTTTGTATATCCTCCCTGCGGGCGGCGCCTGTTTGTATATCCTCCATGCGGGCGGCGCCTGTTTGTATATCCTCCATGCGGGCGGCGCCAATCTGTACGTCCTCCATGCGGGCAGCGCCTATTTTTATATCCTCCATGCGAGCAACGCCAGTCCCCAAATCCACAGCCTTGACTCCTTCTCTATCCATTAACTTGTCATTTCCCGCATAAATGGTTTTTCCGTTTGCCTTTACGCTCACTCCATGACCGGCTATTTCTTTATATTCCGTTAAGCTGTTTTTGTTTACGGCTTTGCCATATTCACCAATTATTGATAGCGCGATAGGGTGACTAGAAAAAGCTTCCGCATTCGCCGCCGCCTCTAATACTTCATTAGCGCTATACCCTGCCGCCGGATACACCGCCGATACATTGAATACGCCCTTCGTCAGCGTCCCGGTCTTGTCAAACACAACAATATCAAGATTGTTGAGCGCTTCTAAATAGTTGCCGCCCTTTACTAGAATTCCTTTTTTTGACGCTCCGCCTATACCTCCGAAAAAACCAACCGGAATGGAAATAACCAGCGCGCAGGGACAGGAAATCACAAGAAAAATCAAACCGCGGTTTATCCAGTCCGACCAGGTACCGCCAAAAGCCAGCGGAGGCAACACGGCGATAAAAAGCGCAAGGCTAACAACAAAAGGCGTATAATACCTCGCAAACTTTGTTATAAAGCTTTCTGTCGGCGCTTTTTTGCCAGCAGCGTTTTCAACAAGATCAATAATTTTTGACGCTGTCGACTGGCCATATGTCTGAGTCACTTCAATTGTGATAACACCATTTAGATTTATACATCCGGATAGCACTTTATCCGACGCTGACGCCCTACACGGAACTGCCTCGCCTGTCAGCGCGGCAGTATCAAGCATGGCCTCCCCTTCTGTTACGATGCCGTCGAGTGGTATTCTTTCGCCAGGCTTGACTACTATTACGTCGCCAACACATACGCTTTCAGGAGTGACCTTTGTTATTTCCCCTTCCACAAGTAAGTTTGCGTAATCTGGCCTTATATCCAAAAGCCGGGAAATGGTTTTTTTTGATTTTTGTACCGCCACATCCTGTAGGAACTCTCCTATCTGATAGAACAACATCACTCCGACAGCCTCGGCATGGTCTCCAATTGCAAAAGCCCCTATAGTTGCAACCGCCATAAGGAAGCTCTCGTCAAACGCCTTCCCCCTAATTATATTGACAACCGCCCGCGAGACGACCTTCCCTCCCAGCAGTATATATCCGAGTATGAACAGTCCATAGAGTATATACCTGTTAATGTCAAAGAATTGTTCTAAAACCATGCCAACCACAAAAAGAATACTCCCTGCAATCAACCAGATCAATCTATGTGGCGCAACATTTTCCTTTCCAGTTTCAACACGCCCATAGCCCTCTTTTTCGACAACGCTAACGTCCGGCTCATGCTGATGCACTATCCTCTCAATATCTGTATATACGTCGCTCAAACGATAGTCTACAACGTCGAGTCGAAGCATAGCGGTTAGATGGTTTACAGATACATTTGACACGCCCTCAAGCTCACTGACGGAGCGCTCGATTTTTGCGGCGCAATTAGCGCAGTTCAACCCATGCAATATGAATTCCCTAATCATTGGTTCTCCCTCCAATACGTACATACAATTGAGCAACTGTTCAACTAAACCTATAAGGAACGACTATAATAAAACGACTTCGCTGAATATCTTTAGTAAAACATCTTTAGTAAAACATCTTTAGTAAAACATCTTTAGCAGAATATCTTTGACAGAAAGATTTTAACAGAACAACTTTAACTATCATTCCAAAATATGCTCAAAACCCTTTTCGAATATATCCCTGACATGGCTGTCAGCAAGGGAATAATAGACTACCTTGCCCTGCTTATTAAACTTGACAAGGTTGGAAAGCCGCAGGGATTTTAGCTGATGTGATATTGCCGATTTTGTCATCCCCAACAGAACGGCTAAATCACAAACGCACATACTTTCACATGACAAGGCCCAAAGAATCGTAACGCGGGTATTGTCTGCAAACATTTTGTAAAGGTTTGCCAGATCGTAGAATTCCTCTCTGTCGGGCATTGCGGTTCGAACGCGGGATACCACATCTTCGTGAATAACCTCGCAATCACAAGCGTATTGTTCCTTTTTCATATCAGGCAACCCCCATCCGGTTCTTGTCGTTAATCACACGTTCGATTATCATCAGAAAGCTCCCGTTCAATTCTCATCAGAAAGCTCCTGTTCGATTCTCATCAGAAAGTTCCTGTTCGATTCTCATCAGAAAGCTCCCGTTCGATTCTCATCAGAAAGTTTCTGTTCGATTATCATCAGAAAGTTCCCGTTCGATTATCATCAGAAAGCTCCCGTTCGATTATCATCAGAAAGTTTCTGTTCGATTATCATCAGAAAGTTCCTGTTCGATTATCATCAGAAAGCTCCCGTTCGATTATCATCAGAAAGTTTCTGTTCGATTCTCATCAGAAAGTCCCTATTTGATTCTTGTCTGATATTTCAATCGAATAATTGAACAACTATTCAACTATTTAATAATATCGCATGTATTTACAACTGTCAATAATTTTTCCAATCATATTTTTGAATGATCTTTTCCAATCATATTTTATGAATGAACGCTTTGAGCGACAGGGACTAAATCGAATTCGGCGGAATGGCGTCCATCCTCTCGAAAAGGATGATTTCAAATAGCGCCATACCCAAAGAAGCCGCCAGGAAGTATGGGTCGAGGTTGTAAAAAGCCTGCCTTCTTTTCGTGATGAAAGCAAACTGTCCACATGGATTTATTTATTTCCTGCGCCAGGCTGCGCAGTTTCCTGAATAAAGACTACCGGGTATTCAACCCTTCATATCTATCTGAGTCGCAACTCCATCACAGTATCGTCAATACTGCGATTATATGGCTGATACCGTAGCGAGTATGTATGGCAATTAGCTTTTAGTGAAAAGATGAGCAAACCGCTTCGGGATTGGCCCGATTCTATTAACGAAGAAAAATCAAAAGCATCTTCTCCAAGATTCCTCAGGAAAACTGACGCGTAAGGATTATCGTTCCCGTCGTTGTCTCTTATGTCTAATCTCCAGCCATAATCATTGTCTTCACCTATAGCATCGTCAGTTCCATTTACGATTTCAACATCCGCTACTACCCATTTATACCCTTTTTGAACTGGCGTTAATTCGGGATAGGACTCGGATAAAGCGCCTTCCGGATATTCTTTCACAGATTTAACATTTATTTCAATACCATTGTATGACGCTGACGTTTCAATTGTTTCCACGGCTTCGCCGGTCGACGGCGCCGTTTTGTTATCTGATATATCATTGTCCGGCGAATTTCGCAATTGTACTTCCATAACCGTATCGTCCATCCTGCGCTCATAAGGTTGATAGCGCAAAGAATACGCGTTGCATTCAGCTTTCACTACAAATAAGAATTTTCCTCTTCTAGACTGCCCAGGGTCTATTAATGACGAAAAATCGAACCCGTCGCCTTTAAGGTCATTCATATAAACGGATTGGTATTCATTTTCATTTCCATCGGAATCCAAAACGCCAACCCTCCACAAATAATCCGATATATCGCCAATAGGCCACTCAGTTCCGTTGATGATTTCCAAATCAACAAGAACCCATTTGTATCCGTTTCGAACGGGCGCCAGGTAGGAATAATCCTCTGCTATGGATACGCCGACATATTCCTTTACGGATTTTACATTTATCTCTATCCCGTCATACGATGCGGACGTTTCGATCAGATCAAATATCTCGCCGTCAGATGAATATACTACGCCTTCCCTCTCCGCCTCCTGTTCCACTTCCGCTTTGCTCTCCGTTCCCCCTTCCCGCTCCCCTTGCGAAGCGCCCTCTGTCAGCGGCTCAGAAGAAGCCGCCTCCGGCGCGGAAAACTCTCCAGCGGGCTTAGCGGACGAAACCGTGGGCGGCTCGGCGAACTCATCCGTGGGTTTGGCGACCATCGCTGTGGGCGGCTCGGCGAACTCGGTTGCCTGCGCAACCGCATTTGATTCAGTTACAGTGTTAGAGTTGTCAGAAATGTTGTTGCATCCCACTAAACATGACAGAGCTAATAAAGCCAGCAAAACGAATATTACGAATAATGCCGCAAAAAATCTCTTCATTTCGTATTTCCCTTTTCTTCCAATCTTTCCTTTCTGTTACCAGTTTCATCATCCCATCGTCTTTTTTCTTTCAGCTTCCCAATAATGATACTCGCCGCCAAAATAAAGACGCTCAGAACAGACACCGCCAACCCCTTTAAAAATCCTTGCGGCATAAAGTTAAGCTCGATCGAATGACGTCCGGCGGGCAACATAACGCACACGAGGCCATCGGCTAAACTCTCAAGCGGTTTTTTTACTCCGTTCACTTTAACGCTCCACCCTTTGTCATATGGAATCGATGTAAAAAGCACTCCCCCTTCCCCGGCGTCGACATACCCCGTCAGCTTTGTGTCGCTGAATGAACTTATTATCAGGGGCCTGGCGGAAAGTAGATTGTATACGTCAAGGAAGAATTCCTCGTCAAAGCTGTACGCGTACAGGCTGAACTCACCGATCTGATCGTCGTCTATCCTCAGGCTGACGTCGACGCTGTCCGAGTCCCCAAAGTACTGGGTATCAATAATAAAAGGGTAATTCCGTACATCATATCCGTCGGATTCCCCATTCTTTATATACCAAATGTAATTCACCTGTCTGGACTTTACATAAAGATACACGAGTTTACTTTCCGGGTTTTCCACCCTGAAATTGACCATCCCGCGTGACGATGGGCTCAACAATTTGTAATTGTATCTCCCGTTCCCCCTTTTTTCGCCGCTTCCTCTATTTTCCCCGCCTCCTGTGTTTTCGCCGCTTCCTCTATTTTCCCCGATTCCCGCGATTCCTGCATTTCCTGCATTTCCTGCATTTCCCGCATTTCCCCCGGTTCCCGAGATTCCTGTTCCCGTTATCTCCAGGTTTTCCAGGCTTTTCTCTGTAATATTAAGCGGGGTCAACAGATTTCTATTTATTCCTGTCGCTTTCTTTGCAAAATCATTTTGGATCAGAAATACATCCTCCGGTTTTATGTCCCAGTTTTCAATATCGTAGTTTACAACAAACCCCAGCGGAAGTTGATATGGGTTTTTATATACGTTGATTCCATTTATTGTCTCGACCTTGGGGTACAATGGATTTTCATACGTATCCTCTTCGCCAAGCAGATACCTGATCGAGAGCATTGAATTAACAAGAGGCGTTGAGCCTTTATAGATATACCAAGCCGAAGAAGGACGCATTCCGAGCTTTTCCATAAGGTCTGTGACCTTGAGTATTGCTGTAGATGAGAAATAGGAAACACCCCTGTAATTGTAAACTGAAGGAGTATTTGAAACCACGTCTTTGAGAAATTCGACGCGGAAAAAATCTTCATCGCGGAGTTCAACCTGCGAAACCGCATCTTTAACGCTGTCCAGCCCGGTCATATAGTTGTTCCGCTGCCCTATGCCCGCTTCTCCGATCCCGTATATCGCATTTATCATAATCTCGATAGCAATCACCGGCAACAATATCTTACAGGCTCGCACTCTGTTCCCTTCTGTTTTGGCGGCACACAGCTTAAGAAGCAAAGCGGCGGTAATTATAAGAAATACAACTGTTGAGTATACTGCAATATAGCCAACTTTTTCAGGGTAGATTGCCTCTGCGATGAAAACAAAGCCAATGACCGGCAACAGTATCCTGATAATCAGGCCGCGACTACTTCCATCCATATAAACAAACGCTTTGTAAGACATTGCGAGCGCAATGAAAATATAGATAAATGCGAACCTATATGAAAGGGAGTTCGGAAAATGCAGTCCATGCCAGATATAATTCAGATAGTTTATGTTGAAACTCAGGATCATAAATGCAATCAGGATTCCGTTGCATATCTTTTCCCTTTTCGCAATGTTTTTATTAAAAAAATAGAGCGGCACAAGCAACAAAACTATAACGCCACAGTATATATTTGGCATACCAGACATGACGGAGGGCTTAACGTTCATCATGTGGTTCGTCAATACTTCTATTGTCCTGTAATACAGCTCGACTGACTGAGGGAACTTGACTCCGGCGGATTGTGAAACGGAGAGGGCCGAGATAGTTGGTAATATGATTACTGCCGCGATACCGCATGCCAGGATTGAGTATAGGGTAAAGCGTACCGCTGTCTTAACAAATGAAGAGAACTTCGACCCTAAAGGTTTAGAAAAGTTCAACTCAGGGGGCTGAGCTTTGCTTAGCTCTGGCGGCTGAGGCAAGATCAACTCCGGATGCTGGGATAAGTTCAACTCTGGCGGCTGAGGCAAGATCAACTCCGGATGCTGGGATAAGTTCAACTCTGGTGGCTGAGACACACTCAACTCTGAGGGCTGAGAAAAAAATGAGACAAAAAAGTAGATAGCTAGAAATATACAAATAATCAAAGCGATGTAGTAGTTCGAAATCATGGCAATAGCCAGTGTTATGCAATACATTGCTCCTTTTTTTTCACATATTAGCTTCTCGAGGCCCAACACAATCAGCGGAAAAATCGCAATGCAGTCAAACCACATTATATTCCAGTAGTATGCAAGCGTATACGACGACATGGCAAACATTACGGACAAGATAACCGCAATAATCTCGAAGGAACGCGCTTTACCCACCGAAATTCCACTTGCTTCGCCGGCGCCGCCGACTTCTCCAATTCCAACGCCATTGACTACTCCAACGACGCCTGCTGAGCCAACCTCGCCGCTAACTCCTGCAGCGGCGCCAGAGCCGCTGACTTCTCCAGCTCCAGCGTCGACATATGTATCGCCAGCGCCAGTGACGTCAGCCCCAGCGGCTTCAGCGTCGACATATGTATCGCCAGCCCCAGTGACAACAGCCCCAACGGCTTCAGCGCCGCTAACTCCTGCAGCGGCGCCAGAGCCGCTGACTTTGCCAGCTCCAGCGGCTGCGCCACATGTATCGCCAGTTCCACCGGCGGCGCCACAGCCGGCGGACCCAATACCCCGCTTTCGCCTCCTGTACAGCCTCTTAACGGCATATGTGTAAAATGCTGCGCCCGCAATTCCGGTTCTGCATACTGTCAATATCAAAATAAATTCCGGCAGGGATTCCGCTGGAGACAGGACAGATAAAAAATTTAGAGGGCTTGCTAAATAGTAGCCGTAGCGAGCCCAAAAATTAGTCCCCAAACCAGAGTTCCAGGAATAAAGTACACTGTCTCCATTGATGAGCATATCCCTGAATTCCGATAGAAATGGAGTATACTGATGATAGTTATCGATAACCATCATACTTCTGTCGCCAAACGGGGATACTCCCCATACTGCGAATGCGATTAGGTGAATAACAACTGGGATCACAAACGATAATATTGCATATATGCCGCGCTTTGGAATAAGACTAACCAGTTTTTTGAGTTTCATTTTTAGTTTTTTCGTTATTACTTTCATCCTTCGGTAGTACTTTTACATTAAGCGATTCAATTCGGTTATTCTTTATGCTCTCAACGATAAAAGTAATGTTTTCAAAAGTAATACTGTCCCCNACCTCAGGCAGATCTTCCAGAATCCCAATAACAAACCCGCCGATCGACTCGAATTCATCAGATTCGATTTCNGAATTTACNATATCATTGAACCTGTCNATTCCGACTGTGCCGTCAACGGTATACTCATTCTCNGCGATTTCCTTGAAGAGTTCCTCCTCGTCGTCATACTCATCGGTAATATCTCCAATAATCTCCTCAATAAAATCCTTTGTTGTCACAACCCCTGCCATAACTCCATACTCATCCAGGACAACTGACATGGATACGCTGTTTCTCCTCATTTCGTTAAAAACCTTTGCCGTATTGTTGAATTCATAGACAAAATTAGGAGTTCTAATATAGTTTTTTACGTTAAAATTTGATTTATCTATATCTTCAAAAGCTATGTCCTTTATATGCAAAATGCCTATTATTTCCTCAGAATCGCTTTGGTATACAGGCATTCTCGAGTAAATGTGCTCTTTAAACAGGCTTATAACCGTATCATAGTCGTCGTCCGCGTCAATGGTCACAACCAACACGCGCGGCGTCATGACTTCTCGAATCTCACTATCGCTAAACTCAAAAACGTTGTGTATCATTTCTCTTTCTTCGACTTCAATAACGCCCTCCTCATGCCCCACATTCACCATCGTTATTAATTCTTGCTCGGTTATCGTCGGAGGCTGTTCAACTTTCTTCCCGCCTAAGATCACAACAAAAAATAATGATAGCTTGTTTACAAGAAAAGCAATCGGCGTCAAAAGATAAGATATCAGAATCAGCGGCTTAATGACAATCAGAGAAATTTTTTCGGCGCGTCTTAAAGCAAATGTTTTAGGGGTTATCTCTCCAAAAACCAATATTAGAAACGTCACGACGCCTGTCGCAACCCCAACCGCGATATCCGTATCTAAAACAGATATCACAAGAGACGTTACAATTGAAGCCGCCAGTACATTGACTATATTATTCCCCACAAGTATTGTACTGATTATTTTTTCGGGGTTTTCCAGCGCCGACGCAACTTTATCCGCCCCTTTTCTGCCTTCCTCACACATACTTCTCAAACGGATCTTTCCAAGTGTAAGCAAGGCGCCTTCTGATGCGGCGAAAAAAGCTGACAAAGCCAAACAAACGAATAGGATGACCAGCTTCCACGTACTGTCATCTATATCCAAAATTTAACCACACTCCATTATCTGCATTATATTCTGTTCCCGAGATAAATCCCGGGTATTATCCAAGCCTGCGAAATTCGTTCACTAAGACTCATGCCGTAATAATATCAAAGTGTTTCTCAAAAATCAAGGAATTATGGATAATTTACAATATTTAGAAATCTTAAGTAATATTTGGAATTATCTTAGAATATATGAAAATATATGGAGTCATATGGAGTCATATGGAATCTTCTTAGAATCTTAGAATATATGGAATCTTCTTAGAATCTTAGAATATATGGAATCTTCTTAGAATCTTAGAATCTTAGAATCTTAGAATCTTAGAATCTTAGAATATATGGAATCATATGGAAACGTCTAAATCAGGCTACATGGTATAAAACAGTTTTTGGAATCAATTGGCACAACTTCCTCGCACATACATATTATACCTCCGCAGCCTTGCTCCACAGACGCCTTATCTAAAACGTTAAATTTCCTGACCACTCGGATATCGGGATTTGCCGATTTCTTTATTTCCAAAGGGTGGACCAAATTGTTTCGCTCTACAAAAATATCAATCTCTTTCGCGTTGGCGTCGCGGTAATAATATAGGTTAGCTTTGTTTTTTGAATACGTGTAATTCATCAACATTTCAATGACCACAAAGTTTTCAAAATAATGCCCGCTGGCGGCGCCATTCATCAGAGTGTCCCGCGTCGGCCACATAGATAGGTATGCGGCCAGCCCGGTATCGTAAAAGTACAACTTCGGAGTTTTGGTAACACGTTTCAACGCGTTATTCGCGTATGGCCGCAGGAGATATATGATCCCCATGCCATCCAGGAGACGAAGCCACTCCTTCGCGGTTGGTTGTGATATATCAGCCGCTTCAGCAAGGGTTTTGTAATTGATCTGCGTTGAAACAAGCGCGGCGCAAACCGTCAGGAACCTCCCAAAACGCAGGACGTCGGTAACGCCGCCGAATTCCGCGACGTCGCGCGAGAGCCAGGTGGTTACATAGGAATTATAATACTCCTGGCGCTGCTCGGAATCAGCGCGCGTTACTTGCGGCATGCCCCCCTGCCATATATGCTCAAAGATGTTGACTATATCATTTTTCGAAGTTTTCGACTGCCGTTTCCGCAAGCATGGCAACGTAAAATCCAAATCGTCATCAAAAAATACGCTATCTTTCTCGTTTTTTGAAAGGCTGTACAGCTCAAGAATTCCAATTCTGCCCGCCAGTGTTTCACGGACATTTTTCATCATTTCAAATCGTTGCGAGCCAGTTAGCCAAAATAGTCCATTCTCGTCAGTCTCGTCACAAAGTATTTTAATTTGGCTGAACAATTCCGGCGCGTACTGCGCCTCGTCAATGATTATGGGCGGTTTATATGTTTGAAAAAACAAAACCGGGTCAGTCTTTGCCAGATTTCGCGCCCGAAAATTGTCCAGCGTTACATAAGTCCTGTTTTGGCCTTCCGCTAAATGCCGTAACATGGTAGTTTTGCCGACTTGCCGCGCTCCCGTGACCAAAACAGCCTTGAAGAAAGAACTCATGCGAGTAAATTTTCGTTCTAAACATCTTTGGATGTATTCCAAAACGACCCCTATAAACATAAGATAATATAAGTCATACTTTATTATAACTTAGATTCGTATCATAGTCAACAATTTATTCGCGCGGCCCTGTCCAGTTTATTCGTGTTTATTCGTGTTTATTCGTGTTTATTCGTGTTTATTCGTGTTTATTCGTGTGGCCTGTCCAGTTTTTTTAAGTGTATTTTAAGGCCTCTGACCATTCCTGAAAACTGCAAAGCTATTGAGAGAAATACTGTTATAGACAAACCCAATGAGAGATAGCCTTCCCCTGACAGGAATCTCAAAAATATACTGGGGCAATACACAATGCGAAGGATGTAAATGTCAGGATTTCGCGAATAGATAACAGCCAAAATTATAATTAAGGCAAATGCTGTGATATTGATAAAATGGTTATTAACGGAGTGCAGGAAGTATCTGCCGGACAGAAAATGCATCACATAGTTCCCCACAATCACAACAACGGTCAAGAAAATCAGGGGAATGAGAAGTACAATCCTTACAAAAGTTGATTCCGGAATTAGCTTCTCCGAATAAACCATTATAAAAGCAAGATATAAGTTGGTTAGAAAACCCCATACGCTAAAAACACAAAGGACCTTAACATTATTAAGAACAATATGCACTATTTCAAGCCTCCTCTTCAACGCTATGTAGCCTAATATGGCGGCTCGATGTACAACGATCTGCAGTAGGCGCTGTGGGGGAGCGGCGGTGATTTGCATAGGCGCCGGAAATATGGCAATTTGACGCCCGCAGCTTTCGTAACTGTCCGGTATTCTTATCTTCAAATTTCATAGTTGAGCTTTCTTCTTGTCTTCCTCGTCTTCCGCTTTTTTGCATGATCTGGAAAGATTTGTCAGCTTGGAATTGATGTCGCCATACACTCTAAGTATCTCCTGCATCCGAGAGCCAACCCGTCTATTCATATCTTTAAAAGCTCCAACAATATCACCCTTCCATTCAGATGATAACTTTAAAGCGTATTCATTATATGGGCTATGCTTTCTAATAACCGCATTTTTGTAATCAGCGGCAGTCGCTGACATTTCCTTGATACCGCTTGACGTAACCACTTTATATCCTCCCTTTTTTTCAAACGTATAAAATATCCCATAAGCGGACATCTCTAAATGAGCAGGCTTCCTATCAACATTAAAGTTGTGATAATTCTCTCTCCAGTTCGATGTATCCATCAACAACTTTGCCAAGGCCATAGCTCATTCTCCTCAATTCCTCAGCGGCTTTTCTGGTATCCGCTTCCAGCTTTTCGCAAGCTTTCAGTACGTCATCGGCGTCTTTTTGAACATAATAATATTGACTATACAGCCTCTTTGCCTCGTTTGCCATTTCACGCGCCTTTACAGTTATTTTTACACGGTTTTGAATCTCATTTTGCAAATCTTCAGCAGCCGCCTTGACCTTTCGCATCTGCCCAAAATTCACGGCTATCTTGTTACTGCCAAATCCGGCTGAAGAACACTTCTCCGGACTACCGGACGAAGCGGCTAAAGAACCTGTTTTGTAGTTTATCTTTGGCGTTTCTTCCCCGGAACGATTTACTGTTTCCGCCTGTAACTCCAAAAAAGGCGGGTCAAGAAACAGATCTGATTTCATGTCAACGGGAAATTGTTTGGTTTCAAAAATCTCCCAATACATTTGCGCGGTCAGGTAATCGCTATACATACATTTTTCTCCGCCTTGCGCCGCTTCATTCACACGATTCATGGCTTCCATTCCGATTTTTCTGACGTGGTCTAATACTGCGTAAGCCATTTCATTTTTTTTCTTGCCTTCTATTTTCAATTTAAAATAGCCAAGCAAACCAAATATCCTGTTGGCCAGGAATATTTCTTTGTTGCCTTCTTCAAACAATAAATTACAATAGGCGTACAAAATTTGAATTTGATTATAGTTCTTTTCATGTTCATTCAGATATATATCAGGCTGTCCTTCCGGCGTTATAACATGTATGCTTCCGTTAGACGCATTAATAGAATTAATCAGCTCTGTAATAATTTTCAAGCTCTCGGAACTTAACTGACCCCAAAGCATATCATTAGCCACATCAACAATCTTGGACAATTCGTCGTTACCTTCAAAGGATTTTGCGGCTATTTCCCGTAATAAACGAAGCTTAGCCGATGGAGCTGTCGTTTCCGGAACTTCCTGGACTACGTGATACTCTATCAAAGCCACAAATAAATTCTTTTCAAAATCCCCAAGATCATTTGACATGCTATATCTGAGTATAGCATTAATTAACGCTTCAATTGCGCTGTATTCATCCAATTCATCATTTAGTAGCGGTCCGACCAGCGTCGAGCATTCACCAAGGCTTGCGTCGTCGCGCAGTATTTTTAGCAAAAGTCCCGCCAGGTCCGCTGTGTCATCGGCAAAGCCTTTCAAACTGCGGTTTATACTACCAGATTTTATAAAGTTCAAAGCAGCTAATATTAATCCAAACGCGTCTAAAAGCCTGGTTTGTCCAAAACTGAGCCTTCCACCAGTGTAAGCCTCTAAAACAAGGTTAATCTTATTAGATAAGGATAATGGATTCCCTGTTGTGTCATCAATCTGTGCGCCCGCAATTACCTTAACAAAAAGTGTGATAGCTTCTATCTCGTCATTTGTTAAACTGCCTAAAGCTCTTATAATGTTATCCTTAAAGATCCGTTCGTCTTCAGGATCATCCAAATCCCAAGTCCATATAGAGTTGCTGTTGTCCTCTCCAAGAAATTTAAAAACTGCGTTGGCAAATTTCTCCATTTTATCCTCGGGAAAGCCGTTTCGAATCACTCCAAAAGTCTTTCTAACGAGTTCCGAAAACTTGGTTTGTTTTCCGATAGCATTGCCATCAATTTCATATCCTCCCCTCCAGGCATAATCAATGATTTTGTATTTTGTCGTACAACCAAATCGCCAGTTTAGCAGGAGATGTTGTGACATGACGTCATCCGCCACAGATTTTACAAAGGTAATATGGTCTTTTAGCGCCCCCTCCGGCAACGCGCCAATTTGCCCGACAAAGGAATTTTCCGGGTAAACAAAATAAGTTATATCTTTTATGTTTTTAAAGGACTGATTCATTGTATCAAGCAAGCTATTTGGGTATCCCGGCCCGTCAAGCGCGAAAACACTCTTTATCCTGTTGGGATAAATCTCGGCCAATTCGCCGGCAATCAAAAGTTCGGAAAATGTACCTTTTGAGTGAGCAGTCATTCTTACATCGGCGTTTGGATATGTTATAAAAATGTGGTTTATGAAACCTCTTTGATCCATTGTTGCCTGAGGTTTGCCGTAGCCCATTGCCGTATCTTCTTTCCAACTATTGAATGTTCCTTCCGTTCCCCTGTAAGCAATATATATGCTGTTAATAGCCGCTTCTTCCATTCTGCTATTTGGTTTTTGACGCGTCGAAAACACATATGCCGCAGATTGGGAGCCGCCCGATGGATACTCCGCGTTATCTTCCATTTTACAGAAGGTTTCAAGGATGTACAGCTCCGCGTATCTCGGGCAGTTTAGGACACTTTGTAAAAATTTTATATTTGCTTTATATTCATCGCCTTTGAACCGCGCTTTCAGGATATCCATTCCCTGTACTTCATAAAGAAAATATTCGGCAAGCTCCCCTACCGTCATTCCATCATAACTTTCCGCTGCTCCGAGTTGATTAGTGTAACCAGGCATGTCCCTTTCCCCAAAAGGCATATACGCCAAATGGGCAAGAACCTCTGAGTCAATCATATCTGAATTCAGCGTATCAAGACCTTTGATGTTCTTTCCAAAAGGTGATGGGTTTTCCCCTTGCATCTGTAACATTTCAAAAATATCAATTTCTTTAGAAGATATCGGCGGATGATTCGGAACTGGACGCGGCTCTGTGGTTGGAGCGGGCTTCGCGTTTGGATCAGACGTCGGTTTCGGATCCGGAGGTGGCGGCGGAGTTGGCGGAGGGCCCGGCGTTGGCTTTGGACTTGGCGAAAGACCTGAAGGTAGAGTCGGGGTTGGCGACGGACCCGTAGGTAAAGGCGGGGTTGGCGAAGGACGCGGAGGAGGAGGTGGGGCTGGAGTTGGACGTGGAGTTGGTGAAGGGCCCGGAGGTGGCGGCGGGGTTGGCGGAGGACCCGGCGTTGGCTTTGGACTTGGCGAAAGACCCGAAGGTAGAGTCGGGGTTGGCGAAGGA